>Ga0209724_1000484_pt1 | contig 38405 bp, 36 predicted proteins | sample grotaG_FD_184143 | JGI IMG/M metagenome (GOLD analysis project Ga0209724, IMG submission 184143) | Glacier valley bacterial and archeal communities from Borup Fiord, Nunavut, Canada, to study Microbial Dark Matter (Phase II) -... | ecosystem: Environmental > Aquatic > Freshwater > Ice > Glacier ... | reverse complement strand
TGATGAGCGGCGCTGCCGCCCCGCCGCGCACCCGCGCGCAATACCGCGTCGCAAGCAACGTGCTGCTCGTCACCCGCGAGCCACCACCGCCCGCTGAGCCCGCGCCTGGCCAGCCCGCCAGCGTGCCTGCGAACCCGGCCGAAGGCGCCGAGGTGTTGCTCGCGGTGTGGGCTGATGGCGGCGTCACCGCGTTGCACGGCCACGTGGACCTGGGCACTGGCCTGCGCACAGCACTGGCGCAGGTCGTGGCCGAGGAGCTGGATGCCGACCTCGCGCAAGTGAGCGTCGTGCTCGGCAGCACCGCGAGCGTGCCGAACCAGGGGCCGACGATTGCAAGCAGCTCGATCCAGGTGCACGGCGCGCCGTTGCGTGCGGCAGCGGCCATGGCACGGGCCTGGCTCGCCGAAGCAGGCTGGGCGCCTGGGCGCGGTGACCTGCTGGCCGCGCTGCTGCAAGGCCGACACGTCGAACTGGTGCTGCCGGCCGATGTCGCGTCGGTGCGCGTCAAGCCGGTCGCCGAGCACCGCATCGTCGGCACGAGTGCGCCGCGTGTCGACATCCCTGGCAAGGCCTTCGGCGAGCTGACGTTCGTGCACGACATGCGCGTGCCCGGCATGCTGCACGGCCGCGTGGTGCGCCCGCCGTATGCGGGCGTGGACGTGGGCGAGTTCATTGGCAACACGCTGGAGGCGGTCGATGAGTCGTCGATCGCGCACCTCCCCGGCATTCGCGCGGTGGTCGTGATTCGCGACTTCGTCGGCATCGTCGCCGAGCGTGAAGAGAACGCCGAAGCGGCGATGCGCGAACTGCGCGTCACGTGGAAGGCGTGGCCCGGCATCGCGCCGCTGCACGACACCGCGAACGCGCTGAGCACGCACCCCGCCACGCGCCGCGTGTTGCTGGAGCGGGGCGATGTGGACGCGGCCCTGGCGAACGCCGCGCAGCCGATGCCGCGCACCTACGTGTGGCCGTACCAGCTGCACGCGTCCATCGGCCCGTCGTGTGCGCTGGCCGACTGGCGGGACGGCGCGCTCACGGTGTGGGCCGGCACGCAGAACCCGCACGTTCTGCGCGCCGACCTCGCGCTGCTGACAGGCCTGCCCGACACGGCGGTCGACGTCGTGCGCATGGAGGCCGCCGGCTGCTACGGCCGCAACTGCGCCGACGACGTGGCGGCCGACGCGGCGCTGCTGTCGCGCGCGGTCGGCGCGCCGGTGCGCGTGCAGCTCTCGCGCGAGCAGGAGCACCTGTGGGAGCCGAAGGGCGCGGCGCAGCTGATGCAGGTGAACGGCGGGCTCGATGCGCACGGCGCGCCGGTGGCGTACGACTTCCAGACCTCGTACCCGTCGAACGGCGCGCCGACACTGGCGCTGCTGCTCACGCGCACTGTCGAGCCCGTGGCCACCGCGTTCGAGATGGGCGACCGCACGGCCGTGCCGCCCTACGACTATCGCGCGCTGCGCATCGTCGCGAACGACATGGCGCCGATCATTCGTGCCTCGTGGCTGCGCGGGGTGTCGGCGTTGCCCAACGCGTTCGCGCACGAGTCGTACATCGACGAACTGGCCACCGCTGCGGGCGTGGACCCGGTGGCCTACCGCCTGCGCTACTTGAATGATGAGCGCGCGAGCAAGCTCGTGCGCGCGACCGCCGTGCGTGCCGGGTGGCGCGAGCACACCGAGCCACAGCAGCGGGCAATCGCAGGCGAGTGGCGCAGCGGCCAGGGCTTCGCGTACGCGCGCTACGTGCACGGCAAGTTCCCCGGCACCGGCGCTGCGTGGGCGGCGTGGGTGGCCGACGTGGATGTGAACACCCGGACCGGCGAGGTGCACGTCAGCCGCGTCGTGGTCGGCCACGACGCGGGGCTGATGGTCAACCCGGCCGGCGTGCAGCACCAGGTGCATGGCAACGTGCTGCAAACGACCAGCCGTGCGTTGAAGGAGCGTGTGGCGCTCGATGCGCGCAGCAGCCTGCCGGTGGCGCGCGAGTGGGGCAGCTACCCGACCTTGAGCTTCCGCGAGGTGCCGGTGGTCGAGGTGATGCTGATGCCGCGCCAAGGAGAGGTGCCACTGGGTGCGGGCGAGTCGGCCTCGGTGCCGGGCACGGCGGCGATCGCGAATGCGATCTTCGACGCGACGGGCGTGCGCTTTCGGGCGCCACCGTTCCTGCCCGAGGTCGTGAGGGCCGCGTTGAACCCGTTGATGGCGCCGGGTGCGCCGGTCGATTCTTCGCAGCTCGCGTTGTTGGCGGCGTTACCGCAGGGCAGCGCCGGGAAGCTGGCCTCGTTGCCGGCGAGCGCGCCACTGGCGCGCGGTCGGCGTCTGCCGGCCCGTGCCGTCGCGCTGGCGGCTGCGGTTGTCGGCCTCGTGGCTGCGGCTTTCAGCTGGCGCGCGGCCATTGCGCCGGTGGCCGCCTCCAGCGCTGGCGTGTTCACCGCCGCCACGATCGACCGCGGCCGCGTGCTTGCGGCGGTCGGCGACTGCGTGGTGTGCCACACCGCCCCCGGCGGCGCCCCGAACGCCGGTGGCCGCGCGCTGACCACGCCGTTCGGGGTCGTCTACAGCACCAACCTCACGCCCGATGCAGCCACAGGCATCGGGGCCTGGTCATTCAGCGCGTTCCAGCGCGCGATGCGCGAAGGCGTCTCGCGCGACGGGCACCACCTGTACCCCGCGTTCCCGTACACGGCATACACCAAGACCACCGACGACGACCTGACCGCGTTGTATGCGTACCTGATGTCGCAGCCGGCGGTCACGTCGGTGGCGCCCGCGACGGCACTCGCCTTCCCGTTCAACCTGCGCCCGTTGATGGCGTTGTGGAACGCGCTCTACCTCACCCCCGGCCCAGTGGCCCCGGTTGCATCGCCATCCGCTGAATGGGCGCGCGGCGAGTACCTCGTCACCGGCCTCGGCCACTGCGGCGCATGCCACACACCGCGCGGCGCGCTCGGCGCCGAGAAGACGGGCACCGCCACGCTCGGTGGCGCGTGGGTCGATGGCTGGGAAGCGCCCGCGCTCACGTCATTGAGCCACGCCCCGGTGCCCTGGAGCGCCGACGAGCTGTACCGCTACCTGCGCGCCGGGCACACCCTGCACCACGGCGCCGTGGCGGGCCCGATGGCGCCGGTGGTGCAGCAGCTGCAAGCCGTGCCCGATGCCGACGTGCGCGCCATGGCCACCTACCTCGCATCGTTCAACCCGCCCGGCGCGGCGCACGACGAGGCCGCGCGCGCGGCGACAGTCGTGGCGCAAAGCACGGCCGCTCGCGCCACGCCGTTGAATGAATCGCAGCGCCTGTTCGACGGCGCGTGCGGTGCCTGCCATCACGCAGGCAACGGCCCCGAGGTGTTCGGCCTGAACCTGCCTCTGAGCCTGAGCACCAAGCTGCACAGCGAGCGGCCCGACAACCTGCTGCACGTGATCTTCGATGGCATCCGCGAGCCCGCCACACGCGAGCTCGGCTTCATGCCCGCGTTCCGCGACGCGCTCGACGATGAGCAGGTGGTGCAGCTCGCGCGTCACCTGCGCCAGCGCTTCGCGCCCGACAAGCCGGCGTGGCCCGACTTGCCCGGCAGCGTGGCGCGGGTGCGCGCCGCGCAGGCCGCAGCGCGCTAGGCCTTGCCTTAGTATCGCGCCGATGTTCCCGGGCCCCCCTTCCACCTTCTGGCAATTCGTCACCCGCCTGGGTGAAGCACAGATCGCGCTGCCGGTGCTGTTCGCCTCGATGATCTGGTTGATGCGCCGCCATGGCAACCTGCGGCTGGTGACGTGGTGGCTGTGCTTCTTGGTCGGTGCGGCGCTGCTCACGCTCGCCACCAAGGTGGCGTTCATCGGCTGGGGCGTGGGCGTCGCGTCGCTCGACTTCACCGGCGTGTCCGGCCACACGATGTTCGCCGCGGTCGTCTACCCGCTGCTCGCCTGCCTGCTGTTCACCGAGTGGTCGACGCGGCAGCGCCGAGGCGCCGTGTTGGCCGGCGTGGCCGTGGCGCTCGTGGTGGGCGGCTCGCGCGTGATGGTCGAGGCGCACTCGGTGTCGGAAGTGATCGCCGGCCTGGTGGTCGGCGGTGCCGCCAGCGCGGCGGCGCTCACGTTCGCGCGCCACCCGGTCGCGAGCGTGCCGTTCTGGGTGCCGCTCGGCGTGGCGCTGTGGCTTGTCATCACGCCGGTCACCGCACCGGTTTCCGAAACCCATGGCATGGTCACGCGCCTGTCGCTGGCACTGTCGGGGCGTGCCGTGCCCTACACCCGCAGCGACATGCTGCGCAGCGTGCGGGCCGGCGCACCGGCTGTGTTGCCGGGCTTCTGACCCGCCCCGCGCGCAAGTTTCAAAGCATGCCCACGCAGCCGCTCGCGCCGCAGCGGCAGCGAAGCGTGCCTGCGTGGTGGGTCTCGCCGTAGTTCACGGTGAGTTCCTCCCCGGGCGGCACGTCGCGCATCGCGTAGAACTCGACGCGGCCCTGGCGGATGCGCAGCACGGCATTCGGCCGGCACGAGTGGTTGGTGTAGCGCAGCGGGTCGGCCGACTGCGAGGCGTCGATGGCGCGGGTGTGCGTGACCTCGACGATCATGATGCGCGCCATGCCCTTGGCGCGGCGCCGCGCCTCGCGCACGCTGATCGCCTCGCCGCGGATTTCGCCGATCTTGCGACGCGCGGGAATGGGTTCGGCGGCGAACGCGCCTTGCCCGTCGATGCGGCTCACCGCGTTCACGACCGCGAACTTCTGCGGGTTGCCGCGCGTGCCTTTGCGGGTTGCGTGCGCGTCGACACGGGTATCGCCGGTCGGCGAGTGGGCAGGGACAAGGGCGCGCAGTTCGGGCATGACGCCCATTGTGCTGTCAAGGTAGTTGCCGGCCGGTGGGGGCGCCGCTTCCGGCACTTTGGCACGCTCGGCCACGCCAGTGCGTGAACAGTCGCGCTGAAGCCGCTCTTTTCGGCTCATGGGTTACCGGATGTGTTCGATAACCTTCTCATACCGACTCTTGCGCAGCACACCATGAACACGACCCCACCGAAGCAGTACCTCGCCGCCACTCACCGCGCCGTGGCCTACGGGGGCGTGATCGAGTGGGAAGAGATGCCGTCGATGGGCCGGCGCATCGCAACCCACCGCGCCGACTTCGAAGCCTCGTCGAGCTTCGGCAACACGTGGAACACCACGATGGCCGCCGACTTCGACGCCATCCCGCCGTCGCAACCGTTCCGCGAAACACTCAGCGGCTTGCACACGCGCGAGGTCAACGAGCCCGATGTGTTCCAGCACTTCTTCGGCGCCACGCCGGTGATCGAAGCGAACTGAACCCGCCCGCGCCGGGCATCGCCCGAACAGCGGCCGAATAGAATCGTGTTCTCGCCCACGCCCGTGGCGCGCCTGAGGAGAAACGCCATGTCGATGGCAGACCGCGACGGAAAGATCTGGATGGACGGCACGCTGGTGGACTGGCGCGACGCCAAGATCCACGTGCTCAGCCACACGCTGCACTACGGCTGCGGCGCCTTCGAAGGCGTTCGCGCCTACAACACCGAGCGGGGCACAGCCATCTTTCGGCTGCGCGAGCACACGCAGCGCCTGTTCGACAGCGCGAAGATCCTGCGCATGAAGATCCCGTTCGCGATGGAGCAGGTGATGGAAGCGCAGCGCCAGGTCGTGCGCGAGAACAAGCTCGAATCGTGCTATCTGCGCCCGCTGGTCTGGATCGGCTCCGAGAAGCTCGGCGTTAATCCGAAAGGCAACACGATTCACCTGATGGTCGCGGCCTGGCCCTGGGGCGCGTACCTGGGCGAAGAAGGCATGAAGCGCGGCATTCGCGTGAAGACCAGCAGCTACACGCGCCACCACGTCAACATCACGATGACGCAGGCCAAGGCGGTGAGCAACTACACCAACTCGATCCTCGCCAACATGGAAGTGACCGAGGAAGGCTACGACGAAGCGCTGCTGCTCGACGCGAGCGGCTTCGTCAGCGAAGGCGCTGGCGAGAACATCTTCATCATCAAGAACGGCGTGGTCTACACGCCCGACCTGTCGGCCGGCGCGCTGAACGGCATCACCCGCAACACGATCTTCGCGATCTGCGCCGACATGGGGCTGAAGCTGGTCGAGAAGCGCATCACGCGCGACGAGGTCTACATCAGCGACGAGGCGTTCTTCACCGGCACCGCCGCCGAGGTCACGCCGATCCGCGAACTCGACCGCATCGAGCTCGGCACGGGCGCTTATGTGGGGATACGCGGGCCGATCACCGAGAAGATCCAAAGCGCGTTCTTCGACATCGTGAACGGCCGCAACCCGAAGTACGCCGAGTGGCTGACGACCGTCTGAACGCCATGGCCAACCCACCTGTCGCCACCGTAGAAGTCACCGCGCACGACCTGCAGGGCCCCGGGGTCGTGTTCTGCCCGAACCCGAAGATGACGCTGTGGAGCACGCACCCCAAGGTCTTCATCGACGTGGCCACCACGGGCCAGGGCAAGTGCCCGTACTGCGGCACCGTGTACCACCTGAAGGCTGGCGAGAAGGTTCACTCACATTGACGACCGCCCCCGGGCGCCTGCCGCGCCGCCCTCCGAGGGGGCGCCCGGGCCGCGTCGGGGGGTGTCAACGGTGACCCGCGCCCTCGTCATCGCGCCGCAGTGGATCGGCGACGCGGTCATGTCGCAGCCGCTGCTCGCACGGCTCGCAGAGCGCGGCGAGCACATCACCGTGGCGGCGCTGCCGTGGGTCGCGCCGGTGTACCGCGCCTGCGCGCAAGTGGCGGACGTGATCGAGCTTCCGTTTGCTCACGGGCGGCTCGACTGGGCCGCGCGCCGGCGCATCGCCGCCGGTTTGCGCGGCAGGTTCGACGTGGCCTATGTGCTGCCGAACTCGCTGAAATCGGCTGTGATCCCGTGGCTCGCGGGCATTCCGCGTCGAGTTGGCTACGCAGGCGAAAACCGCTTCGTGCTGCTCAACGTGCGTCGGCCCAACCCCGCCGGCCGCCCGCCGATGGTCGCGTTCTACAGCGCACTGGCTGGCGGAGAAGCGAGCAAAGGTGAGCGCCCACTGATGCGATTCGACCCAGCGGTTGTAGAGGCTGCGACAGAATCCGCCAGCGTAGCCCCAGGCGCGTACTGGGTGTTCGCGCCGGGCGCAGAGTACGGCCCGGCCAAGTGCTGGCCCGCCGGTCATTACGCCGAACTGGCCCGCGAACTGAACGCGCGGCACGGCCAACCGGTGCTGCTGCTCGGTTCAGTCAAAGAGGCGGCGCTGTGCGAGCGGATCAAAGCTGCCGCGCCCGGCGCCTGCCGTGTGCTCGCTGGCAAGACCACGCTCATCGAGGCGATGGCGTTGATCGCCGCAGCGCGTGGCATGGTCAGCAACGACTCGGGCCTGATGCATGTGGCCGCAGCCTTCGGTGTGCCGCAGGCTGCCGTGTTCGGCTCGACCAGCCCGGAGCACACGCCGCCGCTCAACCCGCGTGCGCGCGTGGTCTGGCTGAAGGAAGAGCTGCAACTCGACTGTTCGCCGTGCTTCGACCGGGTGTGCCGCTTCGGCCACACGCGCTGCCTGACCGGCGTGAGCGCGGAGCGCGTCAGGCAGGCGCTCGACGCGGCGCTGGCGTTGCCGGCGGGCTGATCGCCACCGCGTTGGTGAAGCCACCGCGCTGAACGCCAAAGCGCAGGCGCTACCAGCGCGCCTGCCGCTACAACGCCAGTTTGCCGACGTAGAGCACGGGCCCGGTCGGCGCGCCGGTCGGTGAGCCGCCGGGTGGCTCGAGCGACACCGCCAGCGCCGTGGTGCCGTCGAGCACGCTGCGCCGCTTGACCACCGTCGCCTTATCGGCGGCGATCACCCCGAGCGAGCGCGGCGCGCCGCTCGCCGGCAGCGACCACAGTTCGAGCGCCCGGTCGGCCTGCACGCTCACGTTGTTCAGCGGGAGCGTGACCATGGCACGGCCGTCGGCGCTGATGCTGGCGACGAACGACGCGGGAACGACCGCGCCCGTGTCGGAGCCCGACCCCGCCGGCGGCGCGGCCGCCGACAGCACCACGATCAGCGGCGGCTGGCTCGGCCCGGGTGTCGCCAGCAACACGGCGAACGCCAGCGCTGCCGCCGTGGCCAGGCCTGACAGGCCGCGCCAGAACGCGAGCTGGCGCCACCAGGATTCAGGTGCCTGTGGTGCCGAGGCTGCGCCGTGAATGCGTGTCTCGATGCGCGCCCAGAGCGCCGCCGACGGCTCGACCGGCGCCACCGCAGCGGCCAGCGGCATCAGCCGGTCGCGCCAGGCGCGTTCGGCATCACGCAGCGTCGCGTGCGCCGGCAACAGCGCCTCGAAACGGCGCCGCGCGGCGCCGCGCAGGGTGCCGGTGACGTAGTCGGCGGCGAGTCTGTCGGCAAGGTCGGGGCAGCTGTAGTCCATGTCAGCTCCGCCCTGCCGTGCCGCCGTCGCGCTGCACCGCAGCGGCGAGGCAGGCTTTCAGCGACATCAGCGCGCGCCGCACCCATGACTTCACGGTGCCCAGCGGCTCGCGCATGTGCTCGGCCACCTCGGCATGGCTCAGGCCGTCGAAGAAGGCCAGTGCCACGCTTTGCCGCTGCTGCGGGCTCAAGCCCTGCATGCAATGCGACAGGCTGCGCGCTTCCGTTGCCCGGCTCAGCACATCGAGCGGGCCGGGCGCTTCGCTGGCCACGGTGTCGTACACGTCGGTTTCCTCGTCGTCGCTTCGCTGGGTGATGTTCGTCTTGATCTGCGGCTGGGTCTGCTTGCGGCGCAGGCTGTCGATGGCGCGGTTGCGCGCAATGCTCGTCAGCCAGGTCAACGGCTGGCTCTGCGCAGCGTCGAAACTTTGCGCAGCACGCCAGACGTTGACATACACCTCCTGCAGAATATCTTCGGCCTGCGCCCTGTCACGTTGAATACGCAACACCACGCCCAACAGATGCGCGCTGCTTCGTTCGTAGAGCGTGGCAAATGCCGCACGGTCGCCGAGCCCGGCACGTGCCAGCAGCTGGCCCAGTTCCTGGCTGCGTTCGGTCCAGTCGCTTTGCGGTGTGGGCATGGGCAGGTCGGGGCTGTCGGGGTGGGTGGCGCGGTTGGCAGGTGCAGCGGGCAAGACAGGGCTCGAAACGGGGGTGCGAGAATTGATCTGTGCCTTGAGCACCCTGTCAACGATATCTTATGACCCGCCCACGCGAATTCGTTCTGACCCTGTCCTGCCACGACGCCAAGGGCATCGTCCACGCTGTCTCCGGAGCACTGCTGGAGGCCGGCTGCAACATCCTCGACTCGCAGCAGTTCGGCGATGTGCTCAGCGTCGATTGCACGGGCCTGTTCTTCATGCGCGTGCACTTCGAAGCCCCTGCCGCGCTGGGCGACGCCCCCGCCCTGTGCGCGCGCTTCGAGCCCGTGCGCGCCACCTTCGACATGCGGCTGGCCGTGCATGCGCTGGCGCACCGGCCGCGCCTGCTGTTGATGGTCAGCCAGCACGGCCACTGCCTGAACGATCTGCTGTACCGCTGCCGTTCGGGGCAACTGCACGCCGAGATCGCGGGCGTGGTGTCGAACCACCCCGACTTCGCCGCGCTGTGCGCGGCCAGCGGCGTTCCATTCCACCATGTGCCGCTGCCCGCCGGGTCGTCACCACAGACCAAGCGCACGCAAGAGAACGAGGTGCAAGCGCTCGTCGATTCGCTGCAGATCGACCTGGTCGTGCTGGCGCGCTACATGCAAATCCTCACAGTCGAGTTCTGCACCTTCCTGGCTGGGCGTGCCATCAACATCCACCACAGCTTCCTGCCCAGCTTCAAGGGCGCGAAGCCGTACTTCCAGGCCCACGAGCGTGGCGTGAAGCTGATCGGCGCGACCGCGCACTACGTGACTGCCGAACTCGACGAAGGCCCGATCATCGAGCAGGACGTCGAGCGCGTTGACCACTCGCTCGGCCCGGAAGACTTCACGGCCGTGGGCCGCGACGTCGAGAGCGTGGTGCTGGCGCGCGCGGTGCGTTGGCATGTCGAGCACCGCGTGCTCATCAACGGCCGCAAGACCGTGGTCTTTCGATAAGGCGACTCCCCGATGGCCCGACCCAAAGCCCCGCTCGCGTCGCCCGACGACATCGAGTACCAGTTCTACGATGCGCTTCTGCACGCCGACATCGACCGCCTGATGGCCTGCTGGGCGGATGACGAAGAGAGCATCTGCGTGCTGCCCGGCGGCCCGCGCCTGGTGGGCGCGGGCGCCATCCGCGCCGCTTTCGAGGCGGTGTTCGCCCACGGCGCCGTCAACGCCCAGCCGCAGAAGGTGCGGCGCCTGCAAGCGCACGGCTGCGCGGTGCACAGCGTGGTGGTGCAGGTCCAGGTCATGACGACCGAGGGCACGCAATCGGCCTGGGTGGTGGCCACCAACGTGTTCGTGATGACGTCGCATGGCTGGCGGTTGGTGGCGCACCACGCGAGCCCCGGCACGTCGGGCGAAGTGCAAGAGCTGATCGAAGCCTCGGCGTCGGTGCTTCACTGAGCGCCTGAAGCGCAGCCATGCAGGCGTACCGCGCCCCGCGCTGGCTCGTCGGCGGCCATGCGCAGACCATCTGGCCGGCCCTCTTCGGCAAGCGATTCGACGGCGCAGCGCCCACCTACCGACGCGAACGCTGGCGCACACCCGACGCTGATTTCATCGACGTCGACTGGCAGGGCGAAGACCCGCGCCAGCCGCTGCTGGTGCTGTTCCACGGGCTCGAGGGGTCGTCGGGCAGCCACTACGCGCAGGCCTTCGCGCACTGGGCTCGCACGCGCGGCTGGCGCTTCGTGGTGCCGCACTTTCGCGGCTGTTCGGGCGAGCTGAACCTGGCGCCACGCGCCTACCACTCCGGCGACTTCGAAGAGATCGGCTGGGTGCTGGCGCGGCTGCGTGCCCTGCATGGCGGGCCGATCGTGGCGGTGGGCGTGTCGCTCGGTGGCAATGCCCTGCTGCGCTGGGCCGAGGAAGCGGGCGACACGGCAGGGCAGCAGGTGAGCGCGGTGGCGGCGGTTTCGTCGCCCATCGACCTGGCGGCCGGCGGCCATGCGATCGGGCGCGGCTTCAACCGGCAGGTCTACACCCGCATGTTCCTGCGCAGCATGAAGCCGAAGGCGCTGCGCAAGCTCGCCCAGCACCCGGGCCTGTTCAGCCGCGAGCGGCTGCTCGCGGCGCGCGACCTGTACGCGTTCGACAACGTGTTCACCGCGCCGCTGCACGGCTTCAAGGACACCGACGACTACTGGCGCCGCGGCTCGGCCCAGCCGCACCTGCAGCACATCCGCATCCCGGCGCTCGTTCTGAATGCGCGCAACGACCCGTTCGTGCCGGGCGAGAGCCTCCCGCAGCCGCGCGACGTGGGCTCGTTCGTCACCTTGTGGCAGCCCGCACACGGCGGGCACGTGGGCTTCCCCGGCGGGCGCTGGCCCGGCCATGTTCATACCCTGCCGGAGCAGGTGATGGGCTGGCTGCAGCGCGCGATCTGAGCGAGCATCGGCACATGGACGACATCGTCAAACAAGCCCTGAAGAAGTGGCCCAACGTTCCGCACTGCTACGGCTGGCTCGCACTCGACGCGCGTGGCGACTGGTACATGCGTGACGAGCGTGTGCAGGCCGCAGGCTCGTTCCCGCGCGTCAAGGGCAGCCGCATCCAGCACGAGAAGCTGCGTGAGTTCATCGAGCGCAACTACCTCGCGGACGACGCGGGCTGCTGGTTCTTCCAGAACGGGCCGCAGCGCGTGTATGTCGAGCTCGAGGCCGCGCCGTGGGTGTGGCGGCTGCAGGCCGGTGCCGGTGCGAGCGCGATGCCTGCAATCGAAAGCCACACCGGCCGCACCGCTCAGTTCGAGTCGGCCTGGCTCGACGAACACGGCCGCCTGTTCCTGGCCACGGACATCGGCTTGGGGCTCGTGCACACGCTCGACATGGAGGCCGCTGCCAGCGCCGTCGAGCGCGGTGTGTGGACACCCTTTGATGCCGCGTTCGCGAGCCTTCCGCAGCGCTTCGGCTACCGGCTTGCGCCGGCGCCGTGAGCACGCATCACGAACCGTAGAACACGTAGTCAGCCTCGTAGGCGACCTGCCGGCGCGTGCCCTTGGCGGCCGCATCGCAGCCCATCGCCGGAGCCACGCCGCCCTTGGTGTTCAGGCGCTGGATGTAGTTCACGCCGGTCATCGCACCGCTGCCTGCGGTTGTCATAGCGGCCGGCTCGGCCTTCACCAGTTGCAGCGGGATACTGCCCGGCATCGCCGGAGCCACCGCGACCTGCTTGCCGGTGACCTTGGAGCCGTCGGCAGCCTCCCAGGTCGGGCCGGCGTAGTACTTGCCGACTGCCTTCCTGTCAGCGCCGAACAGCGTGGCCACCGGGCCCACGAAGGCCCACTCGTGCTGGCCCGCGTTGTCTTTCTTCTCGCGGCATTTGTAGGTGAGTTTGCCGACACCGGTTGTTGCCATCAACACCTTCTGGCCAGCCGGCACACGCACCGATTCGGGCAGCGCGGCGTTGTCGATCTTCATCATCATCGGCGCGCCTGCACAGGCGGAAAGCACCGCGACGGCTGCGGTGGCGAGTGAATACTTCATCATGGCAGGCTACTGTAGGGGTTGTTGTGGGCGACGCGGCGCGGCGCGAGGGCGGCACTGCGGCCGCTGCCCATCGGCACGCAGCCGGGCGCCCATCGGATGCGCCCAAAGGGCGCCCAAAGAAGTGCGCCCAAAGAAAAGCCGGTCCGCAGGCCGGCTGATCGCGAAGAGCACCTGCGTTACTTGACGCTGCTCACCATGTAAGTGACCACGGCCTTGATCTCGGCCTCGCTGGCGGTCGAGCCGCCCTTCGGCGGCATCGCGCCCTTGCCTTTGATGGCGCTGGCGGTCAGGCCGTCGATGCCCAGCGCCAAGCGCGGGGCCCAGGCGGCCTTGTCGCCCAGCTTCGGCGCGTTGGCCACGCCGTTCATGTGGCAGGTCTGGCAGATCTGCGTATACAGCGCCGGAACAGCTGCGGTGGCCACGGTGGCCACGGTGGCCACAGCTGCTTCGGCTTTGGCGGGCGCGGGTGTCGCCGCCGCGGCGGTCATCACGGTCGCCGGCGCAGCCATCGCAGCTGCCGATGCAGGGGCGGCGGGCGTTGCCGGTGTAGCAGGCATGGCGGGCGCTGCAGCGGCAGTCGCTTCTGTAGCCGGGGCCTTCGGTTCGTCGAACTTGGCGCCGGCTGCGTTGGCCATGTAGACCACTGCACGGCCGATTTCCACATCGGTGTAGTCGCCGCCGCCCTGGGCGCCCATCTGCCCCTTGCCGGCGAGTGCCGAGTGAAGCAAGGCGTCGTAGCCGGTCTTGATGCGCGGCGCCCACGCCACCGCGTCGCCGAACTTCGGTGAACCGACCAGCCCGGCCGTGTGGCAGGCCGTGCATTGCGCGCCGAAGACCTGTTCACCGGTTTTCAGTGTGCTCGGATCGGAAGCGTCTTTCACCTGGACCATGCCGACCGGGTGAATGCGCTCGGCGGTGGCCTCGGGCGTGAGGGCAGAACTGCCCGCTGCGGGGCGGTGGGAACTGGTCACGTACACCGTCAGCATGATGATCACGATGACCGGCACGACAAATGCGTACAGGATCGCCAGGACCAGCTGTTTCGGGGTCTTGATCGGGCCTTCATGCGGGCCGTCGTGGTCTTGCGGGGTGGGGGCGTCGCTCATCGGGTCCTTAACTGCGATCAACTGCGGATCATCTGCGAAAGTCGGCGGCGCGGCATGCCGCCGGTAGCCACGCAAGCCCTCTAATTATAGGCCGTCACCCTTTGCAGCCCCGGTCTGCGCTCGGGTTTCCCGGGGGTGCGCTGGTAGAATCGAAAATTCGCGTCCGTAGCTCAATGGATAGAGTACTGCCCTCCGAAGGCAGGGGTTGCTGGTTCGATCCCAGCCGGGCGCACCAGCCGGGGACCCGCCCCGTGATGCACGTGTTTGACAGGTCAGCCATCAGACGCCTTTATTGCCAGCTTATGCCTGACCGCAAGTCTTGCCAGCTTATGGCTGAACCTGGGGCTGAAGGGCGCACCGCCCTTGGAAAACGACGATCGGCTGCTGGATCGCTCCAACAGCCGTTTCGCTTTGTGCCAGAGCCGCCCCAAGACGGCCGGTCCTACCGGTAGTCCAGCAGCAGCTTTCCTTGGGTCTCGCCAAACGCGGCGCGGACTCTCCGGGCCGCCGCCTCGATCTTGCTCAGGAACGCTTCGCTCATCCGTACTGCGGAAGACGGATGTCGCACCGAGCGGTCACCCAGCCCGATGCGGATCAGCGCCAGCACCGTCCACTCGACGGCACTGGGATAGAAGTACGCGCCCTCGCTTTTGGCATTGCGAGGTGTCAGCCGCCGGCCGTCGCGCAGAAGCTTGATCGCGACGGCCTCGGCCTTGGTGATGGCGGCATCCTGGCGGGCGGTATCCGAAGCCGCTTTCCGATTTCAGGTTGCCTTGCGCACTTCGGCATAGAGATCGGCGTGCTGCGCCAGGGTGGCGATGTCCACGCGCAGACGCTCCGCCACCAAGGTCACCGAGTCGCCCGCCTCGACGGCGGCCTTCAGCGCGGCCTTGATCGCGGAGTGGTCCGCCGGTCGCACGACCCGTCGGATGCGCTTGGGCAGCACCGGCGTGCCGAACGTATCAGTCTTCTCGATTCGCTCCTGCAGAAGCGCGGCCAACTCCAGGCCTTCAGTTCCGCAGATGTCGAGAATCTGATCGAAGATCAGCCGTGCGCCGGGCTCGTTGAGCCACCGCGACAGGACCGAGATGGTTGCACCCGAACGAAGTGCCAGGCTTGTCAGCGACGGTCGAGTCGTTCGCGCAAGGCCTGCAGCGCTGGCTGGACGGCGCGCCGGTGCTTGCGCATGCGGCCAGCCTGGCCTACCGCTCACGCAAGTTCGTGCTGCGCTACAAGCTGCCCGTCGCTGCGCTCGCGCTGGCGATCGCTGGCCTCACGGCGGCGCGGGTGGTCGCGTTGCGGCAGACCGGGGTGGCGCGTGGGTAGACGGCATTGGCGCAGCGCGAGGCCAGCAGGGCGATGGCCGTTCAGCGCTTCGTGATCGACCACTTCAACGAAGCCGACCCGGTGCGCGCCCAGGGTCGCGAGCTGACCGTGCGCGACCTGATGTCACGAGGCGAACGCACGCTGCTGGCCCGGTTGGCCGGCGAGCCCGACGTGAGCATCACGATGAGCGGCGTGCTGGCCGACATCTAACACCGCCTCGGTGACCACCCGAAGGCGCTGCCGCTGGCCACGGCGCGCCGCGACACCGCGCTGAAGTTGCACGGCGCGCACAACCTCGAATACGGCGATGCCTTGCTCGCATTGGGCACGCTGCAAGGCGACCTCAACGGCCGCGTCACCGCGCTGGCCACGCTGGAGCACGCGCGCGCGGTACGCGCCGCGCACGCCGACGCGCGCAAGCGCGCGTTGCTGGACATTCCCGGCCGCATGGCCGACATGCCTGGTCGCGATGCGTCGCAATGGCGAGGCGCGCGAGCAGTTGCTCCGCGTGCTGCCGGCGGTGCTGGGCTCGGAGCTGGAAGCTGCAGCCATCCGCGACAACATCGGCTACACGCAGTGGCTGGCGGACCGATGGCCGCAGGCCATCCGGTCAGTGCAGCGCGCCACTCACGACCAGGAGCGCCTGCTCGGGCCCAGGAACAGCAGCACCTTGCAGGGGCAGTCCACACTGATTGCGATCGAGATGGACGCCGGCGACTACCGCGCGGCGCTCTCGAGCTACCAAGACCTGGCAGACCGGGCTGCGCAACTCGACGGCCGAAACAAGACGGCGGAGCTGATGAACCGCTCCTACGGCATACCGGTGCTGGTCTGGACCGACCCTCTGGCACAGGCCGAAGCGGTGGGTCGGGACACCTTGCGCATCGCCGAAGCCGATGCCGCGTTCCAGCCTTTCGTGTTGCGCCTGTTCAAGCGCCGGCTGGCGCTGGCCCTGCTCATCAATGGCAAGGGCGCGGAAGCCTTGAGCGTGCTGCAGACGCTGTCCACGCCGGAGGTGGCCGACAACCACCCTCGCCACGGCCTGACGCTGCTGTACCTGGCCGGTGCGCTGGCCGCCGAAGGCCGGGCCGCCGAGGCTGCAACCGCAGCCCACGACGCCGCCGACCTGCTCGGCAAGGACCCACTCTTCATCAATCAGGTGTGGTCGGCCAAGGCCCGGCTGACCGAAGCGCTGGCGCGCGCGCGCCTGGGCGACGCCGGGCGTGCTGGCGCGGTCGCGGCCGAGGGCGCGGCCCTGTTCGCGAAGACCCTGCCTGCGGGCCACGCGAACTTCGAGCTCGCCAAGCTGGCGCAGGCAGCGGCGCTGGAAGCCGCCGGCGGGCGCGAGCCGCCGCACGGTGCGTACCGTGACACCCAGCGCTTCACCGATCTGGATCTCGCTCAAGCCGCCGAAGCAGCGCATCTCGATCACCTTGACCAGCCGCTCGTCGACCTGCGCGAGTTCTTCGAGGGCGTCGTTCAGGCGCAGCAACTGCTCGTCGTGCAGCGTCGCCGACTCGGTGATGCCGGTGTCCAGCGTCACCTGCGATTGCTCGCCGCCGCGCCGCTGAGCATGGCGCTGGCGCACGAAGTCGATCACGACGAAACGCATCACGCGGGCGGCGTAACCGAGGAAGCGGCCCGGGTCGTCGAGCGGCATGCCGTCGTTCTTCGCCAGCCGCAGCCAGGCTTCATGGACGAGGCCGGTGGTATCGAGCAGCGTGATCAGCTCGTTGCGCCGCAGTTGCGGGTACAGCGCGCCGAACAGCGCGTCGTGCGCAAGGCTGCGTTCGGCGTCTGTCATGCTGTTGGGCCTCCCACTTCGATTCTGCCGCCGAACATGCTGCTCGAACACCACCCCCCGATGATCGACAGGTGTACGCCGTGAAGTGGCTGCGCTTTCGCCACCACGGCGCCGAAACGTTCGGCCTGCTCGACGGCGAGCACGTGCTCGTGCATGACGGCGACCTGTTCGCCGAACCCCGCGCCACCGGCGAACGTGTGAGCGCAAACGGGGTCGAGTGGCTCGCGCCGTGCCGGCCATCGAAGGTCATCGGCCTGTGGAATAACTTCCGCGCGGCGGCCTTGAAAAACGGCTGGTCGCAACCGACCGAGCCGCTGTACTTCCTGAAGGCGCCGAGCAGCGTCACGGCACACGAGTCGACCATCGACGTGCCCGCAGGCTACGACGGCCGTGTGGCCTACGAGGGCGAACTCGCTGTCGTGATCGGCAAGCCGACGCGCGCCGTCACCGTGACGGATGCGCCGGCACACATCTTCGGCTACACCTGCGCGAACGACGTGACGGCACTGGAGCTGCTGCACCGTGACCCGAGCTTCCCGCAGTGGGCGCGCGCGAAGAGCTTCGACGGCTTCGGCGCGCTCGGGCCGGTGATCGAAACCACGTTCGACGTGGCGACTGCACAGTTGCGCACCACCGTGTCGGGCCGCGAACGCCAGAACTACCCGCTCGCCGACATGTTCTTCACGCCGGCCGCGCTGGTGTCGCGCGTATCAAACGACATGACGCTCTTGCCCGGCGACGTGATCTTGTGCGGCACCTCGCTCGGTGTGCTGCCGATGAAACCGGGGTCGGTGGTCGAGGTCATGATCGACGGCATCGGGTTGCTGCGCAACCGCTTCGGCCCATCAGTGCCCGCGATCAGCTGAACGGCGTCTGCTTCGAGAGGTTGGCGCGCATGCGGGTGGCCATCACGCCGCCAGCGGCGCGCAGCAGTTCGAGGGCGAGCGCCGGCAACCGCTGCGCCAACTCTTCGAGGCGCGGGCCGCGCAGCGCAAACACCACGCACGGTGTCATCGCTTCGACATTGGCCATGCGCGGGCTGTCGCCGAACAGGCCCGGCTCGCCCACCACCGAACCGGTGCGCAGAATGGCGATGCGGTTGCTGCCGGGCGGGCCGCCCGTGACGAACACCTGCAGGCTGCCGTGCGCCAGAAAGTACATGGCTCGGTCGGCATCGCCCTGCTTGATCAGCAGGTCACCGGCGCGTATTTCGTGCCGCGTCAGGTAGGGCGCGATGTTGCGCCACTGCTCAAGGCTCAGCCGCGCGCGGAACGCATCGTCGGCATTCAGCGTCTGGATCGCCTGGACCAGGTCATCGATTTCCATCTGTCTTCTCCAGCTCCGCGTGCCGGGCCTGCGTTGCGAAGATTATGGTCGGCGCCCACCGCCTGCACCGGCCCGGCATGGCCCGCGCCGCTGCCCTTCGTCGCCGCGCAGGCTCCGCCGGTCGGGTTGCCCACCGGCTGGTTGGGCGCTCACTTGCCAATGCAGAAGCGACTGAAGATCTCGCCCAGCAAGTCGTCGGGCGTGAACACGCCGGTGATTTCGCCGAGCGCGTCGTGTGCGAGACGCAGCTCTTCGGCGAGCAGGTCCAGTGCAGCGTCGGCGCGCGCGGCCTGCGCCTGGGCCTGCAAGAGGTGATCGCGGCTGCGCCGCAGTGCCTCGACGTGCCGGGTGCGGGCAATGAACAAGCCCTCGGGCTGCGCGTGCCAGCCGGCCAGCTCGAGCAACTTCTGGCGCAATGTGTCGATGCCTGCGCCGGTCAGGGCCGACAACACCACCGCGTCATTCGGGCGGGGCAAGGCAGCCCGCGCCACCGGTGGCACGGCGTCGGCCTTGTTGAACACATGCACCAGCCGCGCATTGCGGCGCAACGCGGCGGGCAGCCGGCCATCGATGCGGGCGTCCTCGGCCTCGTAGGCCGGCTCGCCGGCGCGGGTCAGGTCATGCAGGAACAGCACCGCGTCGGCCTGGTCGATCTCGGCCCAGCTGCGTGCCACGCCGATGCGCTCGACCTCGTCCTGCGCGTCACGCAAGCCGGCGGTGTCGATCACGTGCACCGGCACACCATCGATCTGGATCGTCTGCGTGACCTTGTCGCGCGTCGTGCCGGGAATGGGCGTGACGATCGCAAGCTCGGCGCCGGCCAGCGCGTTCAGCAGCGAGCTCTTGCCCACGTTGGGCTGCCCGGCCAGCACCACGCTGATGCCCTCGCGGAGCAAGGCGCCCTGCCGCGCGCGGCCGAGCACGCCGTTGAACTGCTGCGCAATCGCTGCCAGCCGCCCGCGGGCACGGGCCTTTTCGAGGAAGTCGATCTCCTCTTCAGGAAAGTCGAGCGTGGCCTCGACGAGCATGCGCAGGGTGACGAGGGCGTCGCGCAGCGCATTGATCTCGTTCGAGAACGCGCCACTCAACGAGCGGCCGGCCGAGCGCGCGGCGGCCTCGGTGCTGGCGTCGATCAGGTCGCTCACCGCCTCGGCTTGCGCCAGGTCGAGCTTGTCGTTCAGAAACGCGCGTTCGGTGAACTCACCGGGGCGCGCCAGCCGCAGGCCGGGCAGCCGCGGCTGCCCCGTGACAGGGTCGGCGTCGGAAGCCACCTCGATGCAGCGCGCCACGAGCAGTTGCAACACCACCGACCCGCCGTGAGCCTGCAGTTCCAGAACGTCTTCGCCGGTGTATGAATGGGGCGCCGGGAAATAGATGGCCAGGCCGCGGTCGATGGGTGCGCCAGCGGCGTCGGTGAAGGGCAGGTACGTGGCCTGGCGCGGTACCAGCGCGCGTGCGAACAGGCCGCTGATCAGCGCAGCCAGGTCGGGCCCCGATGCGCGGACGATGCCCACCGCCCCGCGGCCGCTCGCCGTGGCCACGGCCAGGATCGGGTCGGATCGGTGGCCCTGCATGGGCTGGATTGTTGCGCACACCTTGTCACCGGTGCACTGCAACAGGGGTACCGTTCATGACCAACACCGTCCATGTCTGCGAAGACACCAACCATTCGTTGGACATCGTTGATCGGCTGGCGCAGGCAGGTTATTCGACAGCCAGCCCGCTGAACATCCGAAGCATTTCCGTGCAGGATCCCGACGCGCCCGCGAGGTACATCTCGGCGCTGGATAACTGCCTCGGCAACTTCAACACGTTGAGCCTCGTCATCGACCAGGGCACGGCAGCGGGTGGCGTGGTCCAGCTGGTGCTGAACGGCGTGGCCGTGACGGCTGGCGCCGAGATCGGCACCACCGACATCCAGACCGGCCACTTGAGCTACGTGCCGCCGAGCAACGCAGCCGGTCCAGTGCCATTCGGCTTCCAGGTGCGCCACGGTGGCGGCTTCGACGGTCTGGGCAGCACCACGCCGGTCGCCCAATGCGCCCGTTCGGGGCTGGACTTGAGCGTCAATTACGTCAACATCATCATCCCGAGCGCCAGCCTGGGCGACCGCGTCTGAACCGACACCGACGACAACGGTTAGCGCGAGGCAACGACCTCTTCACGAACCTGACCCCAGGCAGCAATTCGGTCCAGTTAATCGCCCCGACAAGCCCTGTCTTGACCGCTCGTGACGCGGGTGCCGACGCCAGCGACAGCGACCCGGATGCAATCACCGGCAAGCCGGGAACGTACACGCTGGCCGCCTACCAAAGCGACCTGACGGTAGACCCCGATGCCGCTGCGTGGCTGACTTTCGCGCAGCGTGACGAGGGGCGCTGCCGGGCCCAGGCCGCTCAAGCCGAGGCCGGCCGGCGCAGCCTGCAGCAGCTCATGGAGCTGCGCGACAACGACTACGGCGCCGAGTTCATGTTCTCGGTAAACGCCATGACGTTCTCGCCAGCCACCTTGCGCCAACTCGCCACCAGCGGTGCGCGCTTGCCGGCGCTGTCGCCTGCGCTGGGCATGACCAATTCGGCCACACCGGTGCACTGCATGCTCGGCCCAACGCACGCCGGGCGGCGCGCGTCTCAAGTTCTAGGTGCCCAGCACGCCGAGCTTCTTGTTGATCAGGTACTGCTGCGCGATCGACAGGATGTTGTTCGTGAGCCAGTACAGCACCAGACCGGCCGGGAACACGAAGAACATCACCGAGAACACCAGCGGCATGATCCACATCATCTTCGCCTGCACAGGGTCGGGCGGTGTGGGGTTGAGCCAGGTCTGCAACAGGCTGGTGGCCGTCATCAGCACCGGCAGAATGTAGAACGGGTCTTTGGCGGACAGGTCGGTGATCCAGCCGATCCACGGCGCATTGCGCATCTCGACGCTCGACAGCAGCACCCAGTACAACGCAATGAAGAACGGCATTTGCACCAGCATCGGCAGGCAGCCACCGAGCGGGTTGATCTTTTCCTCGCGGTAAATGCGCATCATCTCCTGCTGAAGCTGCTGCGGCTTCTCTTTCAGGCGCTCGCGCAGCTCGGTTATCTTGGGGTTCACGGCTTTCATCTTGGCCATCGAGGTGTAGGCCTTGAGGTTGAGCCAGAAGAATGCGATGCGCAGCAGCACCACGAGTCCGACGATCGACCAGCCCCAGTTCGCCAGCAGGCTGTGCAGCTGTGTGAGCAGCCAAAACAGCGGCTCGGCCAGGATCTTGAAGTAGCCGTAGTCCTTGACGAGCTCCAGCCCAGGCGCCAGCGCGGTGAGCTTGTTCTCTTCCTGCGGGCCAATGAAAAGGTGCGCGTCGAACACCTTGCTCGCGCCGGGCGCGATGTCGCCCAGCGGCACGAACATGCCCACGGAGTAAGTGTTCGGTGCGACCTTGCCGGTGAAGTATTCGCGCGTCTGCTTTGTGCCGTCAGCCTTGTCGATCAGCCACGCGGACGCGAAGTAGTGCTGCACCATTGCGACCCAGCCGTTGTCGGCATTCGTCTCGTGGTCGGGCTTCTCGTCGGGTTTGCGCTTTTCGATGCTCTTGAAATCGATCTTCTTGAAATGGGCGCCATCGTCGTAGATGGCCGGGCCGGTGAAGGTGAAGTAAAAACTCGACTCGCCGACCGGCGCATTGCCGTCACGCACCAGCTGCAGGTACAGGCGCGGGTTGATGGGCGCGCCGGACTGGTTCAGAACCTCGTTCTTCACGTCCACGACATAGTCGCCACGCTTGAAGGTGTAGGTCTTGACCAGCTTTGTGCCGCCGACCACCGGCGATTCGAACACCACCTTCAGCTCGTTCTGCCCCGCGGCCAAGGTGCGCTCGCCAGGCACGAGTTGCATCACCGTGTGGTGGTTGGGTAAACCAGCCCCGCCAGCGGCCGGGATCAGGCCGGTCTGGGCCACGTACAAGCGCTCGGCAGACTGGTCGAGCAAGATCATGTTCTTGCTGTGATCGAACTGGTCCTTCTGCTGCAAGAACTCGACGCGCACCAGGTCGCCGCCCTTGCTGTCGAGCGTGGTCTTGACGAGGTCGGTACTGATGGTGACCTTCTCGGACGCCAGAGCCACACCAGCCGACGGCGCCGTGGGCGCCGCAACAGCCACTGCCGGCGTACCTGCGGCGGCTGGCACAGGAACGCCCGCAGTCGGAGGCGGAGCAGCCCCCACGACGGCCGGCTTCGCAGCAGGCGGGCTAAAGAACGATGGCTGGCCGTTGTGCTTGTTCCACGCGTCGTAGATCAAGAACAAGGCCATGGAAAACACCACCCACAAAAGGGTGCGCCGGATATCGGTCATGGGGAAGTCTTGGGGTTTGGGGTGGATGGGGGCTGCGCTTGCGTGCTTTGCCGGCCGCGCGCGGCCCACGCGAACAAGCGCTGGGGATGGTCCGGTACCGGGTCGTGTCCACCGGCGCACAGCGGATTGCATCGGGCCAGGCGGCGCAGAGTCAGGTAGCTGCCCGCCGCCGCGCCGTGCAGTTCAAGTGCACGCAGCGAATACGCGGAGCAAGTGGGCTCGAAGCGGCACGAACTGCCCAACCAGGGGCTCAGAAGCAGCCGATAGCCCCGCACGGCGGCCATCAGTAGTTGCTGCGGTAGAGCATGCAGCGTTGCCAGAAGAGCAGTCATTCTGGGGCTCGAACCGGTGACGTGCGCAGCCCGGCTGCAGTCAACATCTGCTCCAGCTCGGCGCGCGCAGCCTGCTTGAGTAAGTCGGATGCGGCGCTGGTGAACCGGCCGCGGTCGAACGGGCCACGCAAGCGAACGACCCACAGGCCGGCTTCCAGTTCGTCGACATGACGCGCCACGGCCGCGCGGATCTGCCGCTTGATCAAATTGCGCGTGACTGCACGGCGGGCGTGCCGTTTCGGTACCACCGCCCCGAGCCACAACCCCGTCCGAAGCAGGTCATCCACAACCGGGGTAGAGGGTTGCGACAGACCTGTTGACAACTGCTGCTGAACAGCGTTTGGTCGCGGTCTTTTCCCAGCATCTGGCAAAGCGGGAAGATGGTGCAACGCGAAGTGCGCACTGCTCACACGGCTTCGCACGCGCAACACGCGTTCGAAGTCGGACGAACGCACGATGCAGCCAATCACGACGTTATCTCGGTGCCGCAGGTCGCAACGGTTGCGGCGTTCAGCTGCTGCCGGAACTGCCACAACGGCGTGCGCTGCACCACGGGCGCGATCAGCGCAACCAGAAGGCTCAGACTGCCAGGCGCTTGCGGCCCTTGGCGCGGCGAGCGTTGATCACGGCACGGCCGCCGCGGCTCTTCATGCGGACGAGAAAACCGTGCGTGCGTGCGCGGCGGACTTTGGAAGCTTGGTAGGTGCGTTTCATGATGCTTTCTTCTTCCCGATTTTCGTTGGGGCTAACTGTGTACGGCTTTGGTGCCAAGCTGTACTTGCAGCCTGTACTTGCAGGCTGTATTTGCAGGCTGTGCGTGCAGGCTGTACTTGCAGGCTTTGATGGCCGGCAAACCCGAAGACTTGTAGCTCTCCCGCTCGGCTCACCGCTTGTGATGTCGGGAGGCTGGTCTTCGGGAAACCCACTATTACACCAAAAACACCCTTTATCGTCAATGACTTAGACCGGAAGCTGTGCTTCTGCAAGGGCATCGGCAAGCCAACAGAAACTGTGGATAACCCGCTCCGGACGGGCTCGTCAACGTACAATTCTGCGGCTCCCAAGAGAACTTTTCCACAATGAGTGCCGACCTTTGGCTGCGCGGCTGCGAGCGACTTGCCGCCGAACTGCCTGAACAACAATTCAATACCTGGATCCGCCCGTTACCAGCGGCTGACGTCATCGATCAAGGTGACGTTGGTGCCGTCGTGACGGTTCGGGTTCCCAACCGATTCAAGCTTGACTGGATCCGTACCCAGTACGCTGGGCGCATCGAAGCCGTGCTGAGCGAACTGGCGGGTAAGCCCGTACGACTCGACATGCTGCTGGCGAGCCGCGACACAGCGGTTCGGTCTCATACCGAGAGCGCCGCATCTACACAACACCCGATAACGACGTCAACCTCGGGCAGCCCGCCTTCAAACGGCGCCGCGACACCCAGCCCATCCAACCCGCGCGCAACATCCGAGCGCGCATCTGCAGCGGCGGTAGTAGCGTCGCGCCATCGCCTGAACCCGCTTCTGACTTTCGATACCCTGGTTCCAGGCCGCGCCAACCAGATGGCACGCACGGCCGCCCTGCATGTGGCCGGTGCGCCAGGGCAGATGTACAACCCGCTCTTCATCTACGGCGGTGTCGGCCTGGGCAAGACGCACCTGATTCACGCCGTTGGCAATGCGCTGCTGGCCGACCGCCCCGACGCGCGAATCTTGTACCTGCATGCCGAGCAATTCATCACCGATGTGGTGAAGAACTACCAGCGCAAGACCTTCGACGAGCTCAAGGCCAAGTACCACCAACTGGACCTGCTGCTGATCGATGACGTGCAGTTCTTCGCCGGCAAGGAGCGCACCCAGGAAGAGTTCTTCAACGCCTTCGAGGCGCTGTTGGCCAAGCGTGCGCACATCATCATGACGAGCGACACCTACCCAAAAGGATTGGTCGACATTGATGAGCGCCTGACTTCACGCTTCGATGCCGGCCTGACCGTCGCCATCGAGCCGCCCGAGCTGGAAATGCGCGTCGCCATACTGATGCGCAAGGCCGAGCTCGAAGCCACGCCCATGCCTGAAGACGTGGCTTTCTTCGTCGCGAAGAATGTGCGCGCCAACGTTCGTGAACTCGAAGGAGCGTTGCGCAAGATCCTTGCCTATTCGCGCTTCAGCCACAAGGAAATCAACATTGGCCTGGCGCGCGAAGCGCTGAAAGACTTGCTGTCGATCCAGAACAGGCAGATCGGCGTCGAGAACATCCAGAAGACCTGCGCCGACTTCTACAAAATCAAGGTGGCCGACATGTACAGCAAGAAGCGGCCAGCCAGCATTGCCCGGCCGCGCCAGATCGCGATGTACCTCGCCAAGGAAATGACCCAGAAGAGCCTGCCCGAGATCGGCGAGTTGTTCGGTGGCCGCGATCACACTACGGTGCTGCACGCGGTTCGCAAGATCTCGGCCGAGCGACAGAAGAACACCGAGCTGAACCAGCAGTTGCACGTGCTGGAACAAACACTCAAGGGCTGAAGGCCGTGTCTGAACGCATGTCAAGCCACAACCCTGGGGACAAGTTTCGAACAAGCACGCGGTTGTCCACAGCCGAAGTCCCCGCCTTGAAGTTGTTGTATGTCGGGCAAGGCCAAAACGAGGCCTCCAACCCCATGGTTTGCCGGGGCCTAAGTGGCTGATTGAAAAGGCGAAAATGAACTTGTCCACAGAAACAGGCGTTCTCTACTATTACGACTAAGTTGAGAGGTTCAAATGATTGTCTTGAAGACAGCGCAAGAAAAAGTTCTGGGCGCACTGCAATCGGTCTCGGGCATCGTCGAGCGCCGCCATACCTTGCCGATCCTTGCGAACGTGTTGATCCGCAAGACCGGTTCGATGATCGAGCTCACGACAAGCGACCTCGAGATCCAGGTTCGCACCACCGCTGAGCTCGACGGCGACACTGGCAACTTCGCCACGACGGTTGGCGCGCGCAAGTTGATCGACATCCTGCGGTCGATGCCCACAGACCAGATCGTTACGCTCACCGCAAACCAGAACAAGTTGACGCTGCAAGGCGGCAAGAGCCGCTTCACGCTGCAGACGATGCCTGCCGACGACTTTCCGCTGGTCCAGGAAGCCGCAGACTTCGGCCCCGCTTTCAGCGTGCCGCAGAAAGCGCTCAAGGGCCTCATCAACCAGGTGCACTTTGCAATGGCGGTGCACGATATCCGCTATTACCTGAACGGCATTCTGTTCGTAGCCGAAGGCAAGAGCCTGACGCTGGTCGCGACCGATGGCCACCGCCTGGCGCTCGCGCAAGCCACGCTCGATGTGGAGATTCCGAAACAAGAGGTGATCCTGCCGCGCAAGACCGTGCTCGAACTGCAGCGCTTGCTGAAAGACACGGCGGACGACAGCGCCATCGAGATGCGCTTTGCAGGCAACCAGGCCAAGTTCAGTTTCAGCGGCATGGAGTTCGTGACCAAGCTCGTCGAAGGCAAGTTCCCCGACTACAACCGCGTGATTCCGAAGAACCACAAGAACGTGGTGACGCTCGGCCGTGTTCCGTTCCTGGCCAGCCTGCAGCGTGCGGCCATCCTGACGAGCGAGAAGTTCAAAGGGGTGCGCGTCAACATCGAACCCGGCACCCTGCGCATTGCGTCGAGCAACGCCGAGCAGGAAGAGGCCAAGGAAGAACTCGAGATCGACTACGGCGGTGACAGCATCGAAATCGGCTTCAACGTCACTTATCTCATCGATGCACTGAGCAACATGAGCGTCGAGATGGTGAAGCTCGAGCTGCAAGACACCAATTCCAGCGCCTTGTTGACCGTGCCTGAACAAGCGGGCTTCAAGTACGTTGTCATGCCGATGCGGATCTGAGCCACGCGGCGGCTGTGATCCGCTGCGCAATCACTGCGCTACCCCTTGCCCCCCGCCTACGGGGGGTTCTGTCTTGAAGGACGACCGGGCCTGTGGGGCCCTGTTAAAGAGAAACATGAGCGACATTTCGAACACCTCCGAAGGCGAAGCCGGCGAGAGCGCCGACAAGGCAAGTCAACACGCCGCTGACAGCGCCGCCTATGCCGAAGGCAGCATCCAGATCCTTGAAGGCCTGGAAGCGGTGCGCAAACGCCCTGGCATGTACATTGGCGACACGTCCGACGGCACCGGCCTGCACCACCTCGTGTTCGAAGTCGTCGACAACTCCATCGACGAATCGCTGGCTGGTTACTGCGACGACATCGTCGTGACCATCCACTCTGACAACTCCATCAGCGTGACTGACAACGGCCGCGGTATTCCGACCGGCGTGAAGATGGACGACAAGCACGAGCCCAAGCGCTCGGCGGCCGAAATCGCGCTGACCGAACTGCACGCTGGTGGCAAGTTCAACCAGAACAGCTACAAGGTCTCGGGTGGCCTGCATGGCGTGGGCGTGAGCTGCGTCAACGGCCTGAGCAAGTGGCTGCGTCTGACCGTGCGGCGCGACGGCGCCACGAACTACATGGAGTTCCGCCAGGGTATCCCGCAGGACCGCGTCATCCAACTTCGCGACGGCGTTGAAGTGTCTCCGATGAAAGTGATTGGTGAGACCGACAAGCGCGGCACCGAAGTGCACTTCCTGCCCGACCTGGAGATCTTTTCGAACATCGATTTCCACTACGACATTCTCAGCAAGCGGCTTCGGGAGCTGAGTTTCCTCAACAACGGCGTGAAGATCCGCCTGGTCGACGAGCGCAACAACAAGGAAGACAACTTCGCCTACGCGGGCGGCGTGAAGGGCTTCGTCGAGTACGTGAACGCCGGCAAGAAGGCATTGCATCCGAACATCTTCAGCGCCAGCGGCGAGAAGATGAGCGAGCAGGCCACCAACATCACCGCCGAGGTGGCGATGCAATGGAATGACGGCTACAGCGAGAACGTGCTGTGCTTCACCAACAACATTCCGCAGCGTGACGGCGGCACGCACCTGACCGGCCTGCGCGCCGCGATGACGCGCGTCATCAACAAGTACATCGACGACAACGAACTCGCCAAGAAAGCGAAGGTTGAAGTGACCGGCGACGACATGCGCGAAGGTCTGTGCTGCGTACTTTCGGTCAAGGTGCCCGAGCCCAAGTTCAGCAGCCAGACCAAGGACAAGCTCGTCAGCAGCGAGGTTCGCGGTCCGGTCGAAGACGTGGTGAGCAAGGCGCTGACCGACTACCTGCAAGAGAACCCGACCGACGCCAAGACCATCTGCGCCAAGATCGTCGATGCCGCCCGCGGCCGTGAGGCTGCCCGCAAGGCCCGTGAGATGACCCGCCGCAAGGGCGTGCTCGACGGCATGGGCCTGCCCGGCAAGCTGGCCGACTGCCAGGAAAAAGACCCCGCCCTGTGCGAGATCTACATCGTCGAGGGCGACTCGGCAGGCGGCTCCGCCAAACAGGGTCGCGACCGCAAGTTCCAGGCGATCCTGCCGTTGCGCGGCAAGATCCTGAATGTCGAGAAAGCACGCTATGAAAAGCTGCTGACGAGTAACGAGATCCTGACGCTCATCACCGCTTTAGGCACCGGCATCGGCAAGGGCATGGGCGGCGACGATTTCAACCCCGACAAGCTGCGCTACCACCGCATCATCATCATGACCGACGCCGACGTCGACGGTGCACACATCCGCACGCTGCTGCTCACGTTCCTGTTCCGCCAGATGCCCGAGCTGGTCGAGCGCGGCCACATCTACATTGCCCAGCCGCCGCTCTACAAGGTCAAGCTCGGCAAGGAAGAGCAGTACCTGAAGGACGGCCACGAACTCGACGCCTACCTGCTGAAGGTGGCACTCAAAGACGCAAAGCTGGAGACGGGCGTTGCCGGCGCGGTGCTCCTGCAGGGCGACGCGCTCGAAGCTCTCGCTCGCCAGTACGTGCTCGCGAAGAACGTAGTCGAGCGTTTGTCGAACTGGATGGACGTGGAGGCCTTGCGCGCCATGGCCAATGGTCTCGCGCTCGACATCGACACGCTCGAAGCCGCCGAAGCCTCGGCCACCGCGCTCAAGGCCGCGCTGCACGACGCCGAAGTCACAGCCGAGTTCGACGCGCGCACCGACAAGCACATTCTGCGCGTCAGCCGCATGCACCACGGCAACGTGAAGAGCAGCGTCATCACTGCCGACTTCGTACATGGTGCCGACTACGAAGCCTTGAGCCTGGCCGGCCAGACCTTCCGCGGCCTCGTCGGCGACGGTGCGGTGGTGCGGCGCGGCGAAGGCGAGCGCCAGAAGGAAGCCCGCGTCAGCGACTTCCGCCAGGCCATGGCCTGGCTGATCCAGCAGGCCGAATCTGCAGTCGGCCGTCAGCGCTACAAGGGCCTGGGCGAGATGAACCCATCCCAGCTCTGGGAAACGACGATGGACCCCGCCGTGCGCCGCTTGCTGCGTGTGCAGATCGACGACGCGATCGAAGCCGACAAGGTGTTCACGATGTTGATGGGCGACGAGGTCGAGCCGCGCCGCAACTTCATCGAGAGCAATGCGCTGCGGGCGGCGAATATCGACGTTTGACGTTGAACTCACGCTCGCCGTCGTGGCTTCTCCCTGACCGCGCACGCTGACCCATGCCCATCCAGTGGTTCCCCGGCCACATGAACTCGACGAGAAAGGCCATCGTCGAGCGCCTGCCCGACATCGACGTCGTCATCGAGTTGCTCGACGCGCGGCTGCCGGGCTCCAGCGCCAACCCGCTGCTGGCCGAGCTGACATGGGGGAAGCCTGCCCTCAAAGTGCTGAACAAACAGGACCTCGCCGACCCAGAACTGACCGCGCTGTGGCTTGCTCACTACCAAGCACAACCCGGCACGCAAGCGCTGGCGCTCGATGCCAGCGCCACCGCGCCGGCACGCCAGCTGATTGCGGCGTGCCGCGCGCTCGCGCCGTTGCGCGGGGGCATGGCCAAACCGCTGCGCGTGCTCATCTGCGGCATTCCGAACGTCGGCAAGTCCACGTTGATCAACACGCTGGTCGGCCAGCGCACGGCCAAGACCGGTGACGAGCCGGGCATCACCAAGATCGAGCAGAAGATCGTGCTCGCCTCCGACGTCTACCTCTTCGACACGCCCGGCATGCTGTGGCCACGCATCACGGTCGAGCAAAGCGGCTACCACCTTGCCGCCAGCGGCGGCATCGGGCGCAATGCGTACGACGAAGAGGAAGTCGCTCTCGAGCTGCTGGGCCGCGTGCGCTTGCGCTACGCTGAGCGTCTGCGCTTGCGCTACCAGATCGCCAACCTTGCACAAGGCACTGACTTCCCTGACGCCACCGACGATGCCCTGCTCGCAGAGGTCGGCCGCCGGCGCGGCGGCCTGATGAGCGGTGGCCGCGTCAACCTGCAAAAGGCCGGCGAAATAGCCCTCAATGACTTCCGCAGCGGCGCGTGGGGCCGCATCACGCTGGAGGCGCCGGACGAGTTCATGCAATGGCACGCGGCCGGCGAGGCGCGCGATGCCGAACGCACGGCCCAGCGCACCGAACGCAACAAGCGCACCGGCAAGCGACAGCCCCCACCCCCGGGCAACCTGCCGCCCGATTGATCTGAGTGGCATTGGGGGCGCGAGATGGCGTGCGCTACCCCACTGCGCATGCCAATGGGGGATGATTTGGCCCATGTCGCGCCCGCCCACGGACTTCGATGACCTGCGCCGCTCCGAGCAACGCCTGCGGGCCGCGTTCGCGCAGCAGTTCCAGTTCATAGCCATCCTCGACCCCGAGGGCCGCGTGCTCGACTTCAACCAGCAGCTCTCGGCCGAAGGTCCGCCTGTGGCGCCTGAGCAGGTCATCGGCGTGCTGTTCTGGCAGACGCTGTGGTGGCGCGAGCATGCCGACATGCAGGCTGTGTGGCCAGCGCGCTTGCGCAACGCAGTCGCCAGCAGCGGGCCGGTCCTGGCCGAAGACACGTTCACCTCGTCGAGCGGCGAACAGCGCTTCGCGTCCGCGGCGGTTACGGCCGTGCGCGACGCCTCCGGTGCGCTCGACTGCTTCATCGTGCAGGGCACCGACACCACCGAGCGCCGGCGCTCCGAGGCCCTGAAGCGCGCGCTCGAAGCGCAGCTGCGCGAAACCCAGAAGCTCGAAGCCATCGGCACCCTGGCTGGCGGCATCGCCCACGACTTCAACAACATCCTCGGTGCGATCCTGGGCAACCTGTCACTCGCAAGCGAGGCGGTCGGTCCCGGCCACGCCGCACAAGCGCCGCTGGCGCAGATCCGCATCGCCGGGCGGCGCGCGCGCGAACTCGTGCATCAGATCCTCGCGTTCAGCCGGCGCCAGCCGCAGGAACTGGTGGCGCAGCCGTTGCGTCCGATCGTCGACGAGACCCTGGCGCTGTTGCGCTCCACACTGCCCACGGCGGTGCAGCTCGACGCCGTGCTGGAGGCCGAGCCGCTGTGGGTGCAAGCCGACGCCACGCAGGTGCAGCAGGTGCTCGTGAACCTGTGCACCAACGCCTGGCACGCGCTGCACGGCGGGCGAGGGCGCATCGAGGTCGGCCTTTGCGCGGCCCCCGGCCAGCAGGTGCGGCTGTGGGTGGCCGACAACGGCGTCGGCATGGAGCCCACCACCCGCGAGCGCATCTTCGAGCCGTTCTTCACCACCAAGGCCGTCGACGAAGGCACCGGCCTCGGGTTGTCGGTGGTGCACGGCATCGTCACGGCCCACGGCGGCGCGATCAGCGTCGACAGCACGCCCGGGCAGGGCAGCTGTTTCACGATCCTGCTGCCGGGCACGCCGGCCGGTTCGCCGCTGCCCGAGCCGATCGCCGACATGCCTGCATCGGCCCGCGCGGGCGGCGGGTACCGCGTGCTCTACATCGACGACGACGAGACCATGGCGCTGCTCGGTGGCGGCCTGTTGCAGCGCGCCGGTCACACCGTCGAGGTGTTCCAGGACGCCGCGCTGGCACTGGCCGCGCTGCGCGAACGCCCGGCTGCATTCGACATCGTCGTGACCGACTACAACATGCCGCGCTTCTCGGGCGTCGAGGTGGCGCGCGAGGTGGCGCGCATCCGCCCGGCGCTGCCGGTGGTGATCACGTCGGGCTATGTGTCGCAGGCGTTGTGTGACGAGGCTGCGGCCATTGGCGTGCGTCACGTGCTGCACAAGGAGAACACGCTCGAAGAACTGTGCGAAACGGTGCGGCGTGTGCTCGACGTCGAGCTTGACGGCTGACCCACGAGAGCCACCGTTCAAGCGTCCGCGTGCGGCCCGCTGCAGGGTTCGACACCTCCCGCACGACGTGCAGGCCGCGTACCCTGCTGTTTCGCAGTCCTTTCGCTGCCCAGGAGAAGCACCATGGTCGTCTGCCCCATCGCCCTTGCCGTCGGCTGCAACAAGTGCCCCGCCGTGTCGGTGTGCCCGCTCAAGACCACGCTGGGCGACTACAAGCCGCCCGCCGCGAACGACCTGAAGGGCCCGGGCGCCAAGCCGAAGTAGCCGCCCGGCCGGCACCATCGCGTGCGGGGTTTCGCCACCACCGCTTGCGGGGTGCGTGATCGCGCGGGCTCTCGCACAATTGGCGGCAATACGGGTGGCCGCAGCGGCGCGCCTTGTCGAAGGACCGAGATGCAAGCCTTGTGCAACGCTTCATGGCGCGCCTGCTGCGCAGCTCTACTGCTGGCCCTGGCACAGCCTGGCGTGGCGCTGGCACAAGACGGCGCGCCGAACACCCAGGAGATGGTCGAGGCGTTGAAGCCGCGCACCCGCAGCCTTCGCAACCTGATCGTGACCCCGGTCGTTGACCCCGCCGCGTCGCCGGCCCCGCCCGATGCTGCGGCGAGCACACCGCCGGCCGTCGCCGCCCCGGTCGACGAGCCCCGCGCTGCGCGCCCGTCCTTGTCGATGGCCGTGCGTTTCGACTTCGACTCGACCCGCCTGCGCCCCGAAGGTGCTGCCGTGCTCGACCGCCTGGCTGCCGCGCTGCAGAGCGATGCGCTGAAGGACAGCCGGTTCCTGATCGAAGGCCACACCGACGCCACCGGCGGCGCTGCCTACAACCTGCGTCTGTCGCAAGGCCGCTCGGAAGAAGTGCGCCGCTACCTGATGGCCCACGGTCTCGCGCCGCAACGCTTGCGCGCCATCGGCAAAGGCGCGCAGGAACTCGCCAACCCGGCCGAGCCGGGCGCGGCCGAGAACCGCCGTGTGCGCATCGTCAACCTCGATTGAGCCGGCCCATGCACCGCCGCCGTACCGAATGACGCACTGGCGCTGGCTGTGGTGGCCGCGTGCCGCGCAAGTGCACATCGCGTTGCTTGCGGGGTTGGTGGCGTGGGCTGCGTTCCAGTGCTTCGGGCCCGCGCGCTCGCAGGGCATCGCGGCCGTGACCTACGACATGATGCAGCGCCACCGCCTGTGGGCGAGCGCGCCCGACCCGCGCCTGTTGATCGTCGATGTCGACGAGCGTTCGCTGGCCGACCTGTCGGCCGAGTTCGGCCGCTGGCCGTGGTCGCGCGACACGCTGGCCACGGTGCTGCAGCAGGCGCAGAAGGAAGGCGCGGCTGCCGTCGTGTTCGACATTCTCTTCGCTGACCCGGACCGTGTGCGCCCCGGCGGCGACCGGGCGCTCGACGCTGCGGTGCGTGCGGGAACGCTGAGCTTCTTCGAGGTGGTGCGGCTGCCCGCCCGCAGCGACGCGCAGAGTTCGCTCACCCTCGACCACCTGCCCGGCCTCGGTATCGCGCCGGGCACGCCCTCCGCCCACGCATCCACCCACGCGTCCACCCCCGCCCCGAAGATCGCATTGATCGCGCCCTTCATGCAGTCGATGGTCGAGGGCGGACGCATCGGCACCAACACCGTCGAGCTCGACGCCGACGGCAAGCTGCGCCGCTTCGCCTGGGCCGAGGCGCTGCAAGGCTGGCGCGTGGTGTCGATCCCGCACGCGGTGGCACGCGCGCTCGGCGCGGCCGCGCCGGACGTGGCCACCGAGCCGCTGCTGACCGTGTGGCGACGCGGCCCCGACGCCTACCCGCGCGTGCCGTTCTCGGTGCTGCTGGCGTGCGCCGAACGCAACCGCGCGGCGGGCTGCCCGGCACTGGCCGGGAAGGTGCTGATCGTCGGCGTTACGGCATCGTCTCTGCACGACATCATGTCGTCGCCGCTGGCCATCAACCACGCCGGCGTGGACATTCTCGCCACGCTCGTCGACAACGCGCTGCACCAGCGCTGGTACCGCGAGATCGCGCCGCCGGTCCGGTTCGCGCTGGCACTGGCGGCGCTGTTCATCGGCTGGCGCGCCACGCGAAAGCGAGCTGCCAGCGCCACGCAGATCGCGCTGATCGCGCTGCCGGTCTGCCTCGTCGCCATCGGCTACGCGAGCCTGCACACCGAGTGGGTCTACCTCGACTTGATGCTGCCGGCCGGTGTGGCGCTCACGTTCCTGTCCATCGTGAAGCTGCACGACACGCTGCGCCGCCACGTGTTCGGCTTGCGCGATGCACCGCGCCCCGGCACCGAGGCGCTGGCCGTGGGCACGGCGGCGCGCCATGCCGAGCAGCTGGAGCGCCTGGTGTTCGATGTGGCGGCGCGTGCCGGGCTGCAGGCGTCGGGCGGGGTGAACAGCGCAGGCGCATGGGGCGAAGGCGATTCATGCTGGGTGCTGTGGAACCTCGACGCGGCAACTGTGCGCACCGTCACCGCGCAACTCGCCGCCGGCGCGCCTGCGGCGTGGGCCGTGCCCTTCGGCGTCGGCGTCGACGCGCAGCACGACCTGCATCGCGCGCTGGCGCAGCGCCGCCACGGCATGTCGTCGGGGGCTCGACCGACACCCGCTCTACCCAGCTCCGCGCGCACCGAGGGGGTTTGATGAGCCCGCGCGAACTGCACGTCAACCTGGCCTTGTGCTGTGCATTGCTCGCCGCCCCGCCGCTGCACACCGCGGCCCAGGCGCAGACCGTGCGCACGTTGCAGGCGGCCGCGCTGCGCAGCGACCGCGCGGCCGATGCGCAGGCACTGGCGACGCTGCCCGCCGAGGCACCCGTGCGGCTGTTGCAGCTCAGCGGCGGGTGGGCGCAGGTCGAGCTGCCCCAGGCCCCGCCCGAGCCCGCCAAGGGCGCGGCGCGCGTTGCCGGCATGCGCGGTTGGCTGCGCGCATCGGCACTCGATTTGCACCCGCCCGAAGTGGCCAGCGCGAGCCTGCTCGAGACCGGCCGGCGTGCCAGCGGCGCCACCGCCGTGACGCTCGGTTCGCGCGGCTTCCCGCCCCGCAGCAACCGGCACGCGCTGATCATCGGCCTGGGCCACTACAAGCAAGACCCGACGCGCCCGGTGGTGCCGCTCGAAGGGTTGGAGGCGGACATGGCCAGCGCCTTGTCGATGGCGCGTTCGCTGCAGGTGCCCGACACCCAAATCACGCTGCTGCGCGACGAGGCGGCCACGAGCCGCGGCATCAGCGAGGCGATCCGCGCGCTCGGCGAGCGAACGCTGCCCGGCGACCGCGTGTTCATCTACTGGTCGGGCCATGGCTCGCGCTACTTCGACGCCAGCGCCGGTGGCTGCGTCGAGACCCTGCTGCCCTACGACCTGCAGGACGTGACCAACCGCGAACTGGCGCAGTGGCTGCGCCCGATCGGCGAGAAGGCCGACAAGCTGATGGTGCTGTACGACGCGTGCCACTCCGCCGGCCTGGCACCGGCTGCGTCGGCCGCGCCGGCGGGCCCAGCCACGCGTGCGCTCGGCAGCGCGCTGCAAGCCAAGTTCACGCCCGGCCCCGACGCCTGCAGCGTGCCGAGCAACCTGCGCACGCGCAGCCTCGGTGCAGCCGCCGCCGCGCTCGGCCTGACGGGGCAAGACGTGGTGCACATCGCGTCGTCGCGCCCCGATGAACTGAGCCTGCAAGACCCGGCGCGCGGCGGCCTGGCCACCGCCGCGTTCCGCGAGTGCCTGCAAGGCGACGCGCGCGACACCGACGGCAGCGGCTCGGTCAGCGTGCAGGAACTGGCCGATTGCGCCCAGGCCAAGATCGACACTGCGCTCGCCGGCAATGCACGCTACCGCGCGCCGCATCTCGTGCTGAGCGGCAACCGCGACTTCGTGCCCGCGTGGTTCGCGGCCCCGCCCGCCAATGGCGCGTCGGCCCCGCCCGCCGCAACGCCGCAAGCCGTGGCCGCCACGCTCCCCGCGCCGCCGATCGCGGTGGCGCCCCCGCCCGACACCGCGCAAGCCGCCGTGCCGCTGCGCCGCGTGCTCGAACAAATCCATGGCCAGCGCGATGGCAAGCGCAACGTCACCGTCACGGCAAGCCCGGAGCGCCTGCGCATCGGCACCGACACGCTCGGCCTGCGCATCACCGCCAGCCATGCAGGCCACGTGTATGTGGCCATGCTGGGCTCGGACGGCGAGTCGCTTTACCTGCTGTTCCCGAACCAGCTCGACAGCGCCAACCGCATCGAGGCCGGCGCCACGCTCGTGTTGCCGCGCGACCTCTGGAGCGTGAAGGCCGGCGGCCCACCCGGGCAGAACCAGTTGCTCGTGGTCGTGAGCGACGGCCCGCGCGATCTGGCTGCGTTGGGCGGCAGCGCCGCTGGCCCGTTCGTGAAGGCGCTCACCGATGCGCAGGGTCGCGCGCAACTGCAGTGGCTGATGGGTACGAACGCGCAGGCGAAGAACGTGGCAGCGCCCTGTGCGGGCAGTGCGTGTTCGGATGCGTTCGGTGCGGCTCTGAAAAGCGTCGAGGAGTACTGAAAGCCGGCTTCAGCGCGGCGTTTGTCGCGGCACGCATCAGCAGCGCGGCTCATCTTGACGGAGTGGCCCCGACCCGGGTCGTCCCAGAAGGTCATCGTCGCGCGCCTACCGCTTTGGCAGACCAACGTCACCGCGACCTTCTCGCGTGCGGCGACGAGCGTCTCGACGTCGAGCCACTGCTTGCGGCCGTCGGGTCGGGTCTGGATGGTGCGCGTGCTCCACCGCTTGCCAAACCACCGACGCGGTGTTGTGCAGCACGCCGGTCAGGCCGTCCTTGATGACGAACTCGAAGCGGTCGCCCTCGCGGAAACGGCGGGTCAAGTCGACGTCAGTCTTGCCGTCACGGTCCGGCTGGGCCTTGACGCGCGCGCCGTGCAACCGCTCGAGCCGCGACTCGGCCAGCGCCTTGTTGTCGATGCGCACGAAGGGCTTGATGCCGGTGCCGAAGTAGAAGTCGTCTTCCAGGCTGGTCGACTCCCACGGGATCTGCCGCCCCTGGCTGCGCTCGCGGCCTTGAAAGCGCACGCGCCTGCACACGTCCCCGATGCGTGCGTTGGGCCGCTGGATTTCTTGCACCAGGAACTGCGTGTACGGGCCGTTGCCGCTGGTCGAGTTCCTGTCTTCGGCGACATTGCCCGGCGCGGTGGCACGGGCCAGCAGTTCATGCGGTTGCCGGCGGCACGAAAGGCATCGACCAGCTGCTGCACGTCGGCCGCCTTCGCGAAGGTGGCGTCGACCGGCACCATGCAGTTGCCCGTCGAGTTGCAAGCCGCGGCCGGCGTAGTACGGCATGCCCACACCGTTGCGGCCCCTCAGCGCGGCGCCGGCCCGGGCAAAGGGGCGGTGCGCAGGCCGGTCGGCGCTTGCGCGGCGGCACTGAGCGCAACGAACGCGATGCCGACCCCGAGCCGGTGCAGCCCTTCGAACAAGCGCGGTTGCCGAGATAGGGATTCAGACCGCGCCCCGCCTGTGGTCAGATGCGCGCCGTGTTGAACCTCTGGAATGCACCATGCTGACCGACCCGCAGCTGCAGCAAATCATGCCCAACCTGGCGCAAGCCAAACGCGCGCTCTACCTGCCGGCGCTGAACCAGGCGATGGCCGCGTGCGGCGTGAACACGCTGCTTCGCACGGCAGCGTTCGCCGCGCAGCTCGCGCATGAATCGGGCGAGTTCCGCTGGATGGAAGAGATCTGGGGCCCGACCGCCGCGCAGCTGGGCTACGAGCCGCCGAGTGCGAAGGCCGCACGCCTGGGCAACACGCAGCCCGGTGACGGCATGCGCTTCAAAGGGCGTGGGCCGATCCAGATCACCGGCCGCTTCAACTACAAGAAGTACGGCGACCTGCTCGGCGTGGACCTCACCACCGGCCCCGAGCGCGCGGCGGCGCCCGATGTGGCCTTCCTCACCGCCGGCCTGTTCTGGAAGACCAACGGCCTGAACGAGCTGGCCGACGGTCAGCAGTTCGTCACCATCACGCGGCGCATCAACGGCGGCGAGAACGGCCTGGCCGACCGGCAGAAGTACTACGAGCGCGCCAAGGCCGTGTTGGGGGCCACCGGCTTCGTCGCCGATGCGGTGACGCGTGGCGCCGCCGTCCGCGCCCGCGCGATCGTGATCCCCGAAGGCACCGGCGCCCTGGCGCGCGGCAACGAAGGCGATGCGCCGCCAGCGGCGAAGAAGGTATCGGCGAAAAAGGCCCTGGCCGAGAAGGTACCGGCCAAGAAGGTCGCGCCTGCGAAAGTCGCAGCCAAGAAGCCTGCGGCCAAGAAGACCGTCGCAGCCAAGAAAGCCGTTGCAGCCAAGAAAGCGCCAGCGCGCAAGAAGCCCGGTTGATCAGGGGCCCGCCGGGGCCGAACAGCGCCGGCAAGGGCATGTTGTTCACCGGAACGCCGTGGCGCCGTTC
>Ga0209724_1000483_pt1 | contig 38467 bp, 27 predicted proteins | sample grotaG_FD_184143 | JGI IMG/M metagenome (GOLD analysis project Ga0209724, IMG submission 184143) | Glacier valley bacterial and archeal communities from Borup Fiord, Nunavut, Canada, to study Microbial Dark Matter (Phase II) -... | ecosystem: Environmental > Aquatic > Freshwater > Ice > Glacier ... | reverse complement strand
GCTGGTATCGCTGGTATCGCTGGTATCGCTGGTATCGCTGGTATCGCTGGTATCGCTGGTATCGCTGGTATCGCTGGGGCCTCGGACCGAAATCGCTGACCGATACCGAGCCACTCCTCACGAGTGCCTCACGAGTGCGTTCGTCGCGAACCTCGGATCGATCCAGCTCGATGCCGCGTATCACCATCTCTACAAATGGGAACTGCCCGCTGTTCGTGAATGAGTTCCTGTCCTCATTTCGACCGCCTATTTTTTAGCCGATCACGCGGTTGCGGCCTTCGCGCTTCGCTCGATAGAGGAGGTCATCGGCGATCTTGATGAACGAGGTGACGTCGACATCTTGGCCCTCGACGCACGCGACGCCGACCGAGACGGTGACCGGGAACGTGTCGCCCTCGTATTCGAACGGCTGATCGCCGACCAGGCGACGCACTTGCTCGCCGAACGTGCGCGCGCCGGTGATGTCGGTCTCGGGCAACACCGCGGCGAATTCTTCACCGCCGTAGCGCGCGAGAAGCTCTTCGCGGCGCACGCGACCTAGCAACCGGCGCGACATCTCGCGCAGCACGTAGTCACCGGTGAGGTGACCGTGCTTGTCATTGATCAACTTGAAGTGATCGATGTCGAACATGAGCAGCGAGAGCGGCCGGCGGTAACGCGCGCAGCGGGCGATCTCGCGCTCGAGGAATTCGAGGAAGTAGCGCTTGTTGTGGGCGCCGGTCAAAGCGTCCACGATCGTCATCCGATAGATCTCTTCGTGGTAACTCGCCTCGACCCCGGCGCCCGAAAGGAACTTGAAGATCGCCGCGCCGATCTTGAGGAAGTCCGCGTCGCGGAGGACCGACTTCGAGACCTGGACGTCGTTGACGTACGAGCCATTCGTCGATTGGAGGTCTTCGACCGACCACGCCTCGCCTGCGCGGAATACGCGCGCGTGACGCCGCGAGACCGAATCGCGATCGACCTGGATGTCACAATCAGCGCCGCGTCCGAGGACGATTTCGCTGCGTGACAGGGGGAACCGCTTGCCCATGTCAGGGCCCGGCGGATAGATGAGCACCAGGCATGCATCACCCGTCTCCTTGGCCGGTTTGACGACCTGGACTTTCGTGATGCGGGTCTTCCACTCAGACATCTAAGTTCCAGCAAACGCGTGTGATTCTCGATCCAACCGTGTTTGGTGTGACCTGTCAATGTGCGCACCGGTGTGATAACGACGCGAGGTGCTCGGTGCGCCCTTCGATCTGGTGGGCAAGAACGTCGGCGATGACGAGCCGATGGGCGTGGTCTGCGTCCACGGCTTCACGAGCACGCCCTACGAGATGCGATTCCTCGGGGAGCGCCTCGCCGATGCTGGGTTTCGTGTACGCGGTGTACGCCTTCCGGGCCACGGCACCTCGATCGAGGATCTCGATCGGACCCCGTGGCAGGCCTGGTGCGACGCCGTCGAAGCGGCGTTCGACGACCTCTCGAAAGACCACGCAAGGGTTGCGCTGGTCGGCCAATCGCTCGGCGGCTTGCTCTCGCTCGAGCTCGCGAGCCGGCGGCCCGAGGTCGCCGTGGTGTGCTCGTTGGCCGCGCCGCTGTGGCTCGAGGGGCTGGCCGCGCGGGTGGCGGGGTGGGCCGAGGCCGGCAAGCTCGGCTGGTGCAAGGAGCTCCCGAAGCTCGGCGGATCTGACGTGCGCGACCCGGTCGTGAAGCGCGAGAACCCGGCGTATCGCGCGGTGCCAGTCAAGGCGCTCGTTCAATTCTCGCAGTTCATGCGCGAGGCCGATGCCGCTCTCCCGAGCGTCACGCAGCCGGTGCTCGTCGTACATGCCAAGCTCGATCACACCGCGCCGGTCGCGTGCGCGGCGCGTCTCGCCGAGCGAACGCGTGCGGTGCGCACCAAGATCCTCGAGCGCAGCTATCACCTGATCTCGATCGATGTCGAGCGCGACATCGTCGCTGAAGAAGTTCGCTCTTTCTTGAGGAGGCACTGATGCGTCACGTCATCGCGATCGACCAAGGCACCACTGGCACCACCGTGCTCGTCCTCGACGAGAACCTCCAGGTCCGCGGCCGCGGTTACCAGGAGTTTCGCCAGATCTATCCGCAGCCCGGCTGGGTCGAGCACGATCCGGAAGATATCTGGAGCTCGGTCACGGCCGCGCTCGCGCTCGCGCTGAAAGACATCGACTCGAAAACGATCGCGGCGATCGGCATCACGAACCAGCGCGAGACCTCGATCCTCTGGGACAAGCAGACCGGCAAGGCCGTCCACAACGCGATCGTGTGGCAAGACCGGCGCACCGCGGAGCGCTGCGCCGAGCTCAAAGCGCAAGGCAAAGAAGCGCGCGTCAAGGAGCTCACCGGCCTCACGCTCGATCCCTATTTCTCGGGCACGAAAGTGCAATGGATGTTGTACTCGGTGCCCGGGCTCGCGACCGCCGCGCGCAATGGCGACATCGCGTTCGGCACCGTCGATTCGTATCTGTTGTGGCGGCTCACCGGCGGCGCGGTCCACGCGACCGACGTCACGAACGCTTCGCGGACCTTGCTGTTCGATATCCACAAGCTCGCGTGGAGCGACGAGCTCTGTGAATTGCTCGGCGTGCCGAAAGCGATCTTGCCGCGCGTCGTGCCTTCGTCGGGCGAGACCGGCGTGACGAAGGGGGTGCCGGGGCTACCGGACGGCATCGCGATCGCGGGCCTCGCGGGCGACCAACAGGCGGCGCTGTTCGGCCAGGCGTGCTTTCTGCCTGGCGACGCGAAGTGCACGTACGGCACCGGCGCGTTCATCTTGATGAACACCGGCGACAAGGCGGTCGCGTCGACGACGGGCCTGCTCACGACGGTCGCCTGGAAGCTCGCGAGCGGCGAGCTGCGCTACGCGCTCGAAGGCTCGGCGTTCATCGCCGGCGGCGCGGTGCAATGGCTGCGTGATGGCCTCGGCCTGTTCACCTCGGCTTCGGAGGTCGAAGCGCTCGCGCGCGAAGTGCCGGATAGCGGCGGCGTGATCGTGGTGCCTGCGTTCGCGGGCCTCGGCGCACCGCACTGGCGGCCCGAGGCGCGGGGCTCGATCACCGGCCTCACGCGTGGCAGCACGCGCGCGCACATCGCACGCGCGACACTCGAAGGCATCGCACTGCAGAACGTCGACATCTTGCGCGCGATGGAGCGTGACTCCGGTCGCTCGCTCGGCACGCTCAAGGTCGATGGTGGTGCCTCGGCGAATGATCTCTTGATGCAGTTCCAGAGCGACGTGCTGGGCGTCGAGATCGCACGACCCGAGCTCGTCGAATCGACCGCACTCGGCGCCGCGTTCCTCGCCGGGCTCGGCACCGGCGTGTGGACCGATCAAGCCCAGATCTCGAAGACCTGGCGCGAAGCGAAGCGCTTCACCCCGACCGTCAATCGCGGCTGGGTGAAGGAACACCTCGCGCGCTGGGACGCGGCCGTGGCGAAGGCGTAAGAAGGCGGGCTCTTACCGTTGGCGCGATCCGCTACGCTCTGGAGGATGGCGGACCCAGGCAAGCGGCGGGAGGCGACGTACCAGGATGTTCTCGATGCTCCCGAGAACATGGTGGCCGAGATCATCGACGGCGAGCTGGTTCTGTCGCCGCGGCCCGCGATGCCTCATACCATCGCGACATCGTTCCTCGGCTCCGACCCGGGGATGGCTCATCCTCGATCGTTCCCGACATCGCTGGTTGGCAAAACGAGCGCATGCCACTGCGACTAATCGAGGGAACGCATCGATCGGCTCAAGAAGATGCGGATCTACGCAGAGGCGCGAGTCGGGCATGCCTGGCTCTTGGATGCCAGGGCTCGCAAGTTGGAGGTGGAGCTCGACCTGACGGATCTTTGGAAGCAGCTTCCATCGCGCGCGAACGAACAAGCAGCGACGTACGGGGGGTGAGGATGGAGCAGTGGCGAAGACCTAAATCTAGACCTACCGTCGGAGCGATCGCCGGCGGAGGTTACCGATCTACGCCAGAGGCGGAGTCGGCCATCCAAGCCGCGCGAGCAAACGCGCCGTCAACTACGGCGGCTAGTCGAGCGCGCCGCTGTAGTACGGCTTGCCGCGGATGAACTCCGCGAGCACGCCGCCGACGCTGCCGGCCGCCGCGATGATCGTGAACGGCGTCGCGAGCGAAGGCATTAACAGCGCAGCGAGCAACATGATGCTGACGCCGAGCACGCGGCCACCCCAGGCGAGCGCCTTGGTCGCGACCTTCTCGTGCGAGAGCAAGTTATCGAGGCCGCCGGCGGCGAGCTCGAACGCGAGGATCGCGAAGATCGTCCAGCGCGGCGCCGCGGTGTAGTGGAGCACCGAGAAGCACAGGATCGGTAGCGAGAAGCCGCCGATCAGGCGGACGCCATCGGCGCGGCGGAAGTCACCGCGACCGCGCAGCTGCTGCCAGCCGATCTGGACGTACTGCAGGCCGCTGATCCACGTGAGCGCGACGACGCCGACCATGACAGCCGCGGGGGCGGAGGGTTCGTCGACGAGGAACACGGCGAGCAGCCCGCAGAACGACAGGCTCATCCACAGCGCCGCCATCCAGACCTTCTTGCGCGCGATGTAGAGGCCGAGCATCGCGCAGAGCGGTGCACCGATGCCGAAGTAGATCAGGCCGAGCAGAAACGCGCGATTCGCGACGAGCGGGAACAGCAACATCACGCCGATGCCCTGCATCTGGGCCCAGGTCTTCGCCTTCGCGATGTAGCTGGTCTTGAGCGTGAGGTCGCGCTGCTCGTAGGCGGAGCGCAGCGCGGTGATGAAGAACTCGCGCGTGAACATCAGCGCGCAGGCCCACCATGGCACGAGCGGGGCATCACCATTGAGCGTGTCGGCGAACGGCGTGTACGCGAACGCGATGAAGACCTTATCGGCGATCGGATCGAGCAGGGCGCCGAACACGGTAGGGCCGTACTTGCGAGCGAGCATGCCATCGACCCAGTCCGTGCAGCCGATCAAGGAGCCGGCGATCAGGGCCCACCACAGGAGCGTGTCGTCGTGGTCGGCGTGACCCTTGTAGATCATCCACGCCAGGAGCGGCATCGGGATCAGGCGCAGAACCGTGACTTGGTTCGCGGTGATCCATGGTTTGCCCGGCGCTGGCACCGTGCGACCCTATCATCTAAAGCCGGCCGCCTAAAACTGCGTGTCACTCGAGTCGGCGCCGACGCAACTCGCCCGCACGGGAAATTCGGCGCCAGAGTGACGACCCGGCCACGGTCGATCACGAGCCTCCGATGCCGTGTCGATGCAGCGCACTTCCGTCAGCCGAAACTAAAAAGGGCCCGAAGGTTTCCCTTCGAGCCCGGTCAGCAGTGTCCTGAAAAGTCTAGTTGCTACCCGAGCCCGCGTTGATGGCTTCGGTCACGCAGTACGAGACGACGTGCGTGTTCTGGTCAGGCGCCGTGTTGCGCTCGACCTTGAGCGTGAGGTGCGAGTTGGCGGTGCAGTTCGCCGCATCCGTTTCGATCGCCCAGCACGGCTTGTTCGTCGCTGCGGCCGGGGTGGTACCGTTGCATGCGGGGAGCACGGTCTCGACCTGGTTCGCGGCGCCGTAGTTCGAGACGTCCGAGACCGAGCAGTCGTACGGGGTCGCGAGCGTGCCGTCGATGCACGGGCTGCCGAGCACGCTCTTGAGGAGCTGCGCGATGAGCACGAGGCCGGTCGACAGGTCTTGCTGGCAGATGGTCGAGAACGTCGAACGGTTCGGGAATGAATCGAGCAGCTGCTTGATGCGAATCGCCGGGTCGGCGACTTCCGGCTGGTTCGACGAGTCGGTGTACGTACACGAGTGAGCGAGCGCAGGAATCTGGGTGGTCGAACCGTTCGGCGCGCGAAGCTCGACTTCGAACGGCGTCGGAACGCCGACGATGCCGGCGACGATGACATTAGTCGGGTCGGCCTTGAGGCTCTTGAAGAACGTGACGTAGTCCGCGATCTTCGTGAGGTACTGCGAGCTCTCGTTCGAGTGGCAATTTGCCTTCGGACCGATGACGTTCATCGCGTTCGTATCGGTGCCGCCCGTATCGCAGATGATGCCGTACCGCGTGCAGCGGAAGGACTGGAGGGGACCCAGCTGCGTGGTGTCCGACGTGAGCAACGTCGTGTGCTCCATCGAGCAATCGTCTTCGTCGGCGAGGATAATGATCGCGAGATAGGCCGTCGGGCGAATGAACCCGGCATTCGCGGTGTTGGTCGTCTGGAGCGCGCGCTTCGCCGCTTCGATGTGCTGCTCGAAGCCGCACCCTGCCGCACCGGCGGAAGCGATCGTGGAGAACGCCGAGGCGAGCGTACCCGTATAGTTCTTGGTGCGCGTGCCCGGCGTCGCGCTCGCGACATCCGAGATGAACTTGCCAGTGACCGCGGCGCCCGCCGTGTAGGTCTGGAGCGCGCCATTCTTGCCGGTGCTCGAGCAACCACCGACGGAGCCGGGGATCGCCGGAGCGACCATGCCATCGGCACCTGAGGCACCGAGGTCGGACGTGACCACGCCAAGGTGGACATTCGGCAACCCGCCTTCAATCGTGTTGAGCACGTTGATGAAGTTCGGGAAGTTGTTCTTGAGGTTGGTCTGCTTGTCAGCCATCGACGGCGAGTCGTCGATGACGAACAAGATGTCGATGTCGCGGTTGACAGTGACCGGGATGTCCTTGAATTCGACGCGACCTTGCTCCGGGGAGACCTCGGAGATGGTGCGGTCGGGACAGCCGGTCAGAAGGCCGATTCCTAGAAGTGAGGCAAAAACTACAAAGCTGCGCATGACGCTCCTCCAATGAGGGAAAAACTGCTGGCGCAGCATAGAGCAATTCGTTTGCCAGTTGAAAGATGATTAAGTTTTGGATGCTTAGGTGGTCTGCGACTGGTTCTACCTGCCAACTAAGTTGGCATACTTGATCGATCGTTGGCACAGTTGAAGTGATCGAAGTCGTCTGAATACTTCATGATTCGGTAACGGGCCTATTCTGGCTTGCTAGGCTCGCGGGGTGCACCGTGTCCTGTTGCTCGGGCCTGATGACGAGGCCCGGCGTGCCCTGCATCTGCTGATCGACCGCCGCGGCCTGGCCGTGGTTGCCGCGACCGAGCTCGTCACCGCGCAGAAGCACATTGCGGCTGCGAATTGCGACCTGGTGATGGCGCCGCCCGAGCTCGCGCTCGAAGTGGCGCGCGCCCCATCTCGCCCGCCGGTTGTCGCGATCCTGCGCACGCGCGATGCGGTGATGTCGAAGTCGCTGCTCGATGCGGGTGTCGACGACGTGGTTCTCGAGCCGCTCGACGAGGTCGCGGTCAGTCTCGCGCTTCATCGCGCGGCGGCGCTACCGAAGCGATCGGCGGTTCTGGTCGGCGAGTTGATCGGGACGCCGATCGTCGGCAGCGGTCCCGCGATGGAGAAGCTGCGCGCGACGATCCGGACCGTCGCGGCGACGAAGACGACCGTGTTGATCACCGGCGAGACCGGGACCGGCAAGGAGCTCGTCGCGCGCGCGGTGCACGCCTCGTCACCACGAGCGGCGCAGAAGTTCATCGCGATCAATTGCGCGGCGCTGCCCGAGCCGTTGCTCGAGAGCGAACTGTTCGGGCACGTGCGCGGCGCGTTCACCGATGCGTCGCGCGACAAGACCGGGTTGTTCGTCGAAGCGAATCACGGCACGATCTTCCTCGATGAGATCGGCGAGATGCCGCTCGCATTGCAGACCAAGTTGCTGCGCGTGCTGCAAGAATCGGCCGTGCGGCGGGTCGGTGATAATGCCGAGATCTCGATCGACGTGCGCGTGATCGCGGCGACGCTGCGCGACCTCGAGGCCGACGTCGAGGCCGGCCGGTTCCGCGAGGACCTGTTCTATCGCTTGAACGTCGTGCCGTTGCAGGTGCCGCCGCTGCGCGAGCGCCCGGAGGACATCGCGCAGCTCGCGCGCTACTTCACGAAGCGCTACGCGCACCGCCACCAGCGCGAGGTCGCGCTGACCGACGAGGTCGTCGAAGCGCTCTCGGCCCAGACTTGGCCCGGCAACGTGCGTGACCTCGAGAACACGATCGAGCGGCTTGTCGTGCTCGCCGACGGGGCGGTCATCGACACCGCGTTGCTCGAAGCCGTGACCACGGTCCGACCCGCTCTAACGTCGACGACCCCGGTCGACCAAGCCGAGCTATCCATCAAGAAGGCCACGCGTTCTCTCGAACAGGACCTGATCCGGCGAGCACTCCGCGTGACCCTCGGGAACCGGACCCACGCGGCGAAGCTGCTCGAGATCAGCCACCGCGCGCTCCTCTACAAGATAAAGGAGTACGGCATTTCCTGACGTGTCTTCGGGTGGGCGCGGCTTATCGAAGCGATGGGATTCGATGACAGTTTTTGGAGATCTCCGCGTGGCGTGACAAAATTTTAAGCCGTAGAGGTTCCATGGCGAAACAGTGCATAGGGCTCGATATCGGCTCTTCGTGCGTGAAGGCTGTACAGCTGAAACGTAAAGCGAATGGCTGGGCACTCCAGGCGTTCGGCATGCAACCACTCGTTCCGCAGACAATTGTCGACGGAACGATCATGGATCAAGGCGCGGTGTCGGAAGCTATCCGCCAGCTTTGGAGCCGGCTGCGGTTGCGGCAGAAGGAAGTCGCGATCGCGATCGCCGGTCACTCCGTGATCATCAAGAAGATCACGGTGCCGATGATGAAGCCCGACGAGCTCGCTGCGAACATTCGCAACGAAGCCGAGCATCACATTCCGTTCGGTCGTGACGACGTCGAGATCGATTATCACGTGACGAACCCACTCACGCCGAGTGGCCAGACCGAGCTGTTGCTCGTCGCTGCGAAGAAGGAAGTCGTCTCGGATTACATCCAGGTCGTGCGCGACGCGAACCTCTCGCCGCAGATCGTCGATGTCGCCGCGTTCGCGAGTCAGAACGGGTTCGAAGCGAACTACCAGCTCGATCCGCGCGACACTGTCGTGTTGATCAACATCGGGGCAGCGATCTCGAACATCAACATCGTGCGCAGCGGCGTCTCGCTGTTCACGCGCGACGTGACGATCGGTGGCAACGCGTTCACCGAAGAGATCCAGAAACAGATGGGCATCGCGGCCGACGAGGCCGAGGCCTACAAGGTCGGCGGTAGCCAGACCGAAGACGGCGTCGTGCCGCAAGAAGTGCTGCGCGTGATGGAGGGCGTCTCGGAAGTGATGGCCGGAGAGTTCCAACGCTCGCTCGACTTCTTCCTCGCGACGACCGCCGACGCGAACGTCACCCGCCTCGTGCTCGCCGGTGGCAGCGCGAAGGTCACGTCGCTGCACCGCGCGATCGAACGTCGCTCGCGCCTACCCCTCGAGATCGCGGATGCGTGGAGGCGGATCGAGGTCGATCCTCAGCTCGACCGCAACTACCTCTCGGCGCACTCGCCGGAGGCGTTGATCGGCGTCGGGCTCTCGATGCGCGCCGGAGGCGATAAATGATCAGAATTAATCTCCTCCCGCAAAAGCGGGCGAAGTTACGTGGCTCGAGCCAGCCGAGCGAAGGCGGACAGAAGGAGATGGCGATCGGCATCGGCGCCATGGTCGCTGCTGCCGCTGTCGTGTTCCTCGTGCTCGATCAGCCCAAGCGCTCGAAGCTGCACGATCTCACGGCAGCGAACGAGCAATTGCAGCAAGAGATCAACGCCAAGAATCAACAGCTCGTTGGCTACGCGCAGCTCAACGAAGTCGCGACGAAGGCATACGAGCGTGCGCGTTCGATCAATCGCTTGATCGCCGCGAAGGTCGTACCGGCGAACGTGCTGCAGGAGCTCGGCGAGATCCTCACCACGAATCACCTGCCGACGATGACCCAAGACATGGCGCGACGAACGGGTAACGGTGACGAGGCCGATCCGAACCGGCGCTACGATCTCACGTGGGATCCTACCCACGTCTGGCTGACCTCGTTCGTGGACAAGAGCGGCGAGTTCAAGCTCGAGGGCGGCGCCCAGGCCGAGGTCGATATCACGCAACTCTCGAAGCGGCTGCAGGCATCGGTCTACTTCGACAACATCGCGCAGGCCTCGGAAGAGCGCCTGACGGATCGAGATACAGGCGTGCCGTTCTACAAATTCACGATCACGGGAAGGGTGGCCTACTAATGGCGGTCATGGCCGACTTCGCGCGGCTGCCCAACCAGCGGAAGGCGATGATCTTCATCGTCGCGGGTTTCCTCATCTTCCTGCTCTACTACCAGTTCGTCTTCAAGAACCTGACGCGCAACCTGCAAGAGGCCGAAGGGCAGCAGCTGGGCAAGGTCGCGCAGACCCATCAGCTCGATGCAGACATCAAGCGGTACAACGACCTCAAGCCAACCGTCGATCGGCTACTGATCCAGGTCAAGGAGAACGAGAAGGCACTGCCGACCGAGTCGGAGCTTCCGGCGTTCTTCGAGACGCTCAACCGCAAGGTCACCGAATCGGGCGTCCAGGTGAATCGCTCGACCCAGGCAGCCGAAGCGCCGATCGAATCTTTCATTCGCGTGCCGGTAGATTTCGAGATCACCGGGACGTTCATGCAGATCAAGCGGTTCTTCGCGTCGCTCGTGCCGAAGAAGAAGAAGGCAGGCAGGCCTACCGAGGTAGCGCCGACAGGCGATCAGCAAGGTGTCGAGGAGCGCGAGCGCATCGTCTCGATCGATAACCTGTCGATCGGCGATCCACAGGTCCGCAATCGCGAGATCTATCTGACCGCGCGGTTCACCGCGAACACGTTCCGTCAGGAAGAAAAGCTCGATCCGGCGGTGCCGAAAGAGAAGAAGATTGCACCGCTTCCTGCGGGTGCGGCCGCGAAACCGCTTCCGCCCGCGGCAACGCCCGCTGGCGCGAAGGTTCGCGCGAACGATGCGATGGACAAGGATCAGCAGCGCAGCGGCAGTGATGCGCAGCGCCTCAAAGGAGGGCTGTGATGAACAAGCTCGCACTCGTACTCGTGGTCCTCGCTGCCTGCGGCGACGACAATGCTGATGTTGCCGGTGGCGCGCGCCCGAATGCCCCGCTTCCTGCCGCAGCCGCGAAGCCGGCACTCGGCTCGAAGTTGCAACCGCGCCAGCACATCGAAGACAAGATCGATTGCCCGGCGCCGGATGGACCGACCAAACACCCTGCGTGTACCGCGCTCGACGCTGCGACCGCGCCCGGTGTGCCTCAGCAGATCCTGCCGGACTGCGATCCGGGCACCTACTGCATGAACGTGCAGAACACGTGGACGTGCGAGCCGTGCGCCGAGCGCGAGAGCATTCGCCACGACTTCAAGGATCGCGACTTCGTCGAGGATCAGTCGCGTGACCCGTTCGATCAATCGGGTGTGATCGCGCAAGCGGGCCTCGGCAAGGTCAGCACCGCGAAACAGGAACCGCATCAGAGCTGCAAGCGGCCCGAGCAGTTTCGCGCGACGAACTACTCCTACCAGGACCTGCGGCTGGTCGGCATCGTGGCGCAGGGCACCAACAAGCGGGTCCTCATGATGGACACCGCGAACCTCGGTTGGATCATCCATCGCGGCGACTGCGTCGGCAAAGAGAAGGCCGTCGTGAAGGATATCGGTACGGGGTACGTGACCTTCGTTGTCGACGAAGATCCTGATACCAAGCGCCCGGCGACGGAGACCTCGGTCCAGTTGCACCCGGGTGGCCTCGAGATGGATCTTCCGACCTCGCAACCGTCGCCCGCAGGCGCGAGCCCGACGCTGTTGCCGGTTGCACCGCCGCCGACCCCGGCCGTTCCGCGCCCCGAAGCGACCGGTCCGGCAAAACGATAAGCGACGAAAATTTGGCGTCCTGCGAATAGCAGGCGAAAATTTTCATGCTGCGCGTTAGGCCGCGAGCGATCAGCGTCGAGACCCGACGCACCGCTCGTCGTTCATCCGCGGTTTGTAGGAGACGCCCACGATGGGAATGAGCATGAACCCGAGAACTTTGATCGCCGCAATCGTCATCGTTGCTTCGACGACGTTGGCTCCGATCGCACACGCGGATGGCAAGAACGAGATCCGCGCCGTGACGTTCGACGAGAGCGCGGGCACGACGAGTGTCCACGTCCGTGGCGCCGATGCGCCGACGTTCACCGTCTACAAGCTCGAGCGACCGACACGCGTCGTCATCGACATGCCGCAGGCGCGGCTCGCCGATGCGGTGCGCGGCCACGAGAGCTCGGCGACGTTCTCGCCGAACACGTGGGCGGTCTCGACCATCGCAGCACAGCAACTCGACGACAACGGTGTGCGTGTCGTCGTGACGATGGCGCGGCCCGGCCGCTATGACGTCAAGACGGTCGGCAACGAAGTGATCGTGATGGTGATGCCGCGCGATGCGGCTCCCAGGACCGCGAACCCCGAAGATCTGGTGCGCGCCCAACAGCAACTGAGTGCGGCCGAGGCGGCGCGCGCGGCGGCTCAGCAGCAGGCCGACGCCGCGACCGCGACCGCCAAGCAGATGCGCAGCGACGCCGAGGCCGCGAAGACGGCGGCGGCGGACCAGGTCGCGAAGGCCGAGGCGGCCCAGCACGCGGTCGAGCAGGCCAGTGCTGCCGACCTCGGTGCGGCCAAGCAAGCCGCGGCGCAGGCCAAGAAGGCGGCGGATCAAGCGAAGCGCGATGCCGAGACGGCAAAGGCGACGGCCGCGAACGCGCAGCTCGAAGCGGATCGCTCGCGCACCACGGCCGAGAAGGCCAAGCTCGAGGCACTCGCCGAAGCGCAGAGCGCCAAGGCCGATGCCGCGAAGGCGCACGACGAGACCAAGACCGCGCAAGCCGAGCTCGCGCAGGCCAAGAACGAAGCGGTGCGGGCCCAGACCACGGCCGAGAAGAAGACCGCGCGCGCCGAGCTCGCGCTCGCCCAGGCGAAGGCCGATGCGGCGAGCGAGCGTGCGGTCGCGGAGCAGGCGCGTCGCGATGCCGACGAGGCGAAGCGCGATACCTCGACCGCGAAGGCGGAAGCGTCGCGTGCTCGCAGTGAAGCGATGACCGCGAAGCAGGATGCCGCGGCCGACAAGAAGAAGGCCGAAACCGCGCGCGGCGATGCCGAGAAGATGCTCAAGGATGCGAAGGCACAGGTCGCCTCGCTCGAGAAGAAGAGCGCGTCGGCGCAGGAGCTCGAGGACAAGGCGCGCGCGGCGAGCGCTGCGGCGCAAGCGCGTGAACAGGCAGCTCGCGATAGCGAAGCGCGTGCACAGCAGGATCGGCTCGCCGCGGAGACCGCGGTGAAGCAAGCGAAGGACGCGCAGACCAAGGTCGCCGCCTCCGAGCGCACGAAGGCCGCTGCGGATGCAAAGGCCGCCGAAGATCGCCTCGCGATCGCCCGCCTCGCGACGGCCGAGACCGAGTCGCAGCGCCGCACAGCAGAGCAGGCCGCGAAGGCCGCGAAATCGGAGCTCGATCACACCAAGACGATGCTCGCGGGTGTCGAGCAGCAGCGCACGGTCGCGATGACCGCTGCCGCCGATGCAGCGCGCGCTCGCAGCGAAGCGCTCGCTGCCGCCGACGATGCGTCGCGCCGTCGCGATGAGGCCGAGCAGGCCGCGAGCGAAGCCTCGAAGAAGAAGAAAGATGCCGAGCTCGCGGTCAGCGATGCCGTGAAGATGAAGAGCGAGGCGCTCGAAGCCGCGAAGTCGGCGCAGGCCGCTCGCGATGCTGCCGACTCGCAGCGCAAGATCGCCGAGCGCGCCGCGCAGACCGCGATGAATACCAAGTCGAGCGCGGAGCTCTCGATCAACGAGCTCACGATGAAGCGCCAGGCCGCGGAGCGCGCAGCGGCGGAGCTCGAGACCCGCTCGAGGGCCGAAGCAAGGGCGCAGGCCGAGATGGCCGCCGCGCAGACCCGCAAGGCGAGCGACAAGGATCTCGCGGATGCGCGCACCGAGCTCGCGAAGCTCGCGATTGAACGCAAGCAGGCTCAAGCCGAGCTCGCGGATCGCCGCAAGGCTGTCTCGACCCAGCAAGCCGAAGCCGCGCGTCTCGAGACCGTGGCGTCGCAAGCAAAGGACGCGGCAAGCCGTGAAGAGCAACGCCGCCAGTCCCTCGCGCAGAAGCGTACGGCGGAGGAAGCGGAGCTCGCGAGCCTCACGGCGGCGAAGACCGAAGCGGTCCGAGCGGCAGCGGCCCGAGCGGCCCAAGCGGCCCAAGCGGCCCGAGCGGCAGCGGCCCAGATCAAAGCCCAGGTGCGCGTCGCCGAGGCCGAGAAGCCGGAGCCCGTCGTCGCGAAAAAGCCGGCTATCCTCGGCAGGCTCTCGAAAGTAACCTCGATCGATTTCAAAGGAGACGATGGCAACGGTCAGATCTCGATCGCAGTCGGTGACGACGCGAAGATCGAAGTTGGCGAGATCACGGCGACCCATGCCGAGCTGATCGTCGACAATGCAGAGCTCGCCGCGAAGCTCGAGCGCACGCTCGACGTGTCGCGGTTCGGCAGCCCGGTCAAATCGGTCTCGTCGTTCCGCGATCGCAAGGAACCGAACCGCGTCCGCCTCGTTGCCGAGCTCGCCCAGCCAGCGACGCCGACGATCGATCGCGATGCCAAGACGATCCGCTGGCACTTCATCTCGGGTGAATCGATCGCCCAGCGCCCGGTCAAGATGGTGAACGTGCCGTCGCCGGTCGTCGGTGGCTTCGGTGCCGCGTCGACGCCGGTCGCGCAGCAGTCGGTCACCCAGGTCCCGCCGCAGGGCAATCGCCGCCGCATCTATCACGGCGCGCCGGTCGACTTCGATTTCAAGGATGCACCGATGTCGGACCTCCTCCGAGTGATCTCGGATACCGGTCACATCAACATCGTCGTACCGCAGACCATCGAAGCGAAGGTCACGGTCCGGCTCAAGCACGTGCCATGGGATCAAGCGCTCGAGGTCATCCTCCAGTCGTACGGCCTGTGGTACCGCCGCGAGGGCATCATCTATCGCATCGCGACGCAAAAGGAGCTCGACGCGGAGGACGCCGCCGAAGCGATGCGCCGCGAGGCCGCGCAGAAGGCGGAAGTGCCGCGCACCGAGGTCATCACGCTGAACTACGCGAGCGCCGAGGAGCTCAAGCCGAAGCTCGAGGCCATGAAGTCGGCGCACGGCACGATCGAAGTCGACCAGCGTACGAACGCGCTGATCGTCAACGACGTCGCCGGCAATCGCGGCGAGATCGTGAAGCTCGCGCTGTCGCTCGATACGCAGACCCCGCAGATCTCGATCGAAGCGCGCATCGTCGAAGCGCGGTCGACGTTCCTTCGCCAGATCGGTATCCAGTGGGGCGGCAATGCCATCACTGGTGCGAATGGCGGCAACGCGACCGGCCTGTCGTTCCCGTCGAGTGTCGCCGTGACCGGTGCCAACTCCGATGCCGCGACGATCGGCACGGGTGTCGCTTCCCCCTCGGACTTCGCGGTCAACCTACCGGCTCCGACGGGCTCCGGCGAGGGTGGCGCGCTCGGCTTCGCGCTCGGTTCGATCGGCGGCAACTTCAACATCAACCTGCGCCTCTCGGCGCTCGAGGACAGCGGCACCGTCCGCATCATCTCGGCGCCGAAGGTCACGGTGCTGAACAACCGCCAGGCGAAGATCAGCCAAGGCGTGTCGATTCCGATCTCGGTCGTGTCGGCGGCTGGTACGAACACCCAGTTCGTCCAGGCTGACCTCTCGCTGACGGTCACGCCGTACGTGTCGCAGCGCGATTGCGCGATCGCGATGGACCTTCTGGTCCAGAAGAACGAGCCGGACTTCGTCAACACCGGTGCACGTGGTGACCCGACGATTCTCCGCAAGGAAGCTCGCACGTACATGCTCGTCGCCGACGGCGAGACCACGGTGCTAGGTGGTATCTACACGCGCAACTCCGGCGTCGGGTACAAGAAGATCCCGCTCCTCGGCGATATCCCGGTGCTCGGCTGGCTGTTCAAGAACCGGCGCGAGAACGATGATCGCACCGAGATCCTGGTGTTCATCACGCCGAAGATCACGAACAAGGGCTCGCTGCCCTGTTCCAAGTAACGCGCTAACCTGGTCCGTGCCGCCACTGTTCCTCATCGGGTTCATGGCCGCGGGCAAGAGCTCGGTCGGCCGAGCCCTCGCGCGCGAGTCTGCTCCTGTCGGCCGAGCCTTTTTGGATCTCGATGACCTGATCGCAGCGCAAGGCGAACCGGTCGCCGCACTGCTCGCGCGCGATCCGACCGCGTTTCGCGATCGCGAAGCCAGGACCCTCGAAGCCGCGATCTCGACCTCGGGCGATGCCGTGATCTCGACGGGCGGAGGTGCCGCGGCGTACGGCGACAACCTCGCTCGCATGCGTCGCGCGGGTTGCGTGATCGCGCTCTCGGTCGATGTCGATGCCGCGCGACAACGCGCAGCGGATGGCACCGTGCGCCCCCTGCTCGAACAACCGCTCGAGAAGATCCGCGAGCTCGCGGCGCAGCGCGCGCCGATCTATCGCCGCGCGCATGCGGTGGTCGATACGAATGGCCGGTCGATCGATCAGGTCGTCGCACTCGTGCGCGAGGCCGAGCGTGCGTATGCGGCCGCGCCAGATGACACCACCACGGTGGTCGCGCTCGGCGAGCGCAGCTACCCGGTCACCGTTGGAGAGTCGTTCTCGGCGACGCGAATCGGCACGCCCACGCAGGTCGCGATCATCACCGACAAGAATGTGGCCGCACATTGGCGCGCCGCGGCCGAAACCGCCCTCGCAGCGTTCGCCCCGATCACGCTCGTCATCGATCCCGGTGAAGCGAACAAGACGTTCGCAACCTACCAGTCGCTCTGCGATCAATTGATCGAGCATGGCCTCGATCGCAGCTCGGCGATCGTCGCGCTCGGCGGCGGTGTCGTTGGCGATCTCGCGGGCTTCGTCGCCGCGACGCTGTTTCGCGGCATCCCGGTGATCCAGTGGCCGACGACGATCGTCGCGATGTGCGACGCGGCGATCGGCGGCAAGACCGCGGTCGATACCGCAGCTGGCAAGAACCTCGTCGGTGCGTTCTGGCAGCCGCGGATCGTCGCGTGCAATCTCACGACGCTCTCGACGCTGCCGCAGCGCGAACGCCGTGCGGGCTTCGGCGAGCTGTGGAAGTACGCGTTGCTCGACGGCGCGGAGCTGTGGAGCGCGGTCGAACGATGCACGGCCTGGGCGAGCTCGGGGGGGCCGCCGCCCGCAGCGCTGCACGAGGTGATTGCCCGCTCGGTCGCGTACAAGGCCGCGGTCGTCGGCCGCGACGAGACCGAGCGCACCGGCCATCGCGCGCTGCTCAACCTCGGTCACACCGTCGGTCACGCGATCGAATCGCACACCGGCCTTCATCACGGCGAAGCCGTCGGGTTGGGACTCGTCGTCGCATGTCGCGTCTCCGCGGCACTTGGCCTCGCGAGCGCCTCGCTCGAGCCGCGTGTTGCCGAAGCGCTGCAACGCACCGGGTTACCTCACGATCCCAGCCCTTATCTAAGCGACGAGGTGCTGGCACGCCTCAAGGTCGATAAGAAACGCACTGGGGACCGTGTGAAGTTTATCGCTGTTCGCGGCGTAGGCACGTGTGAGCCCGTCGACATCACGCTCTCGGAACTAGGAAGAATTTTGCGTGTCGAGGTCGCATCTTGATACGATTTTACTTGGAGGACGCCATGCGGTTCGTCTCGATACTCGCGTTTGTAGGCCTCGTCAGCGGTTGTTCCGACAACGGTGACGCGGGCATGTTTGTTTTGAACAACTCGGCACCTCCTGCCGGGACCGTATGCACGTTCACGGGTGAGCAGGCGCAGTTGTTCACGTCGGCGGGAACGATCTCCTGGTATGCGACAGAGCTTGGCCAGGGCTATGTCCTCTCTCCGCTCGTCGAGAGTCGCATTGCAACGACGAGCGCCAGCCAGGTCGCTCAGCGCACGATCCATCTCGAAGGCGCGAACATCACCGCGCAGGTCAACGGCACCGGCGCAAAGCAGCAGTACACCGTGTTGTTTGCTGGCAGCCTCGTTCCCGGTGGTACGACGAACGTCTCGTTCGAGGCGCTTCCGGTGGCGTCGATCGCGGCGTTCGATCCGGTGGGCGACCAAAACGTGCTCGTCGTACTGACGATTCAGATCTACGGCTCGTTCGGCGGCTCACGGATCGACGCGGATCCGTTCGTGTATCCGGTCACGATCGTCGGCAAGGAGAAGGGCGTCGCGTTCGGCACGAGCACGACGAGCGTCACCAGCTGCAAGACGAGTACGTCTGTTGCTCGTACGGGCAATGCCTGTAACCCGCTGCAAGACGGTGTGGTGGACTGTTGCCGGGAGCAGGTGGGCGCGATGCCGATGGGAAGCGACCCTCTGGTGTGCCCAGCTGTGCCACAAAACTGATATCCTGAACCCAGCATGTTCGCCGAACACCTGAAGAAGATCGTCGATAACGTCGATGGTGGCATCGCCGCGATCGTCATGGGCCTCGACGGTATCCCTGTCGAGACGTACGTGCGCCAGAACGACAAGATCGACGTCGCGACCATCGCGATGGAGTTCTCGTTCATCCTCGGTCAGGTCCGCAAAGCGGGCGACAGCCTCGCGGTTGGCAGCCTCGAGGAGCTCACCGTCAAGGCGCAGCGCCTCGTGTTGATCTGCCGGATGCTGACGCCGCAGTACTTCGTCGCGGTCGTAGTCACTGCCGAAGCGAACTCGGGCAAGGCTCGGTTCCTCGCGCGTATGGCCGGTCCGCAGCTCGCTGCCCAGCTGTGAAGCCGACGCGGGTTCTGGTCCTCCACGGACCGAACCTCAACCTGCTCGGCCGGCGCGATCCGGCCCAGTACGGCACGCTCACGCTCGCCGAGATCAACGCCGAGCTGCTCCGCCGCGCCACCGAGCGAGGCGTCGAGCTGCGCTGCGCGCAGAGCAACCTTGAAGGCACGCTGATCGACCTCATCCAGGGCGCGGTGGGATGGGCCGATGCGATCGTCATCAACCCCGGGAGCTACTCGCATACCTCGATCGGGATCCGCGATGCGATCGAGGCCGTGGCCATCCCGACCGTCGAAGTTCACCTCTCGAATATCTACAGCCGCGAGGAGTTTCGGCAGCATTCGATCACCGCGGCGCGGTGCGTCGGGGTGATCAGCGGATTCCGCTCACAAAGCTACTATCTGGGCCTGGACGCGGCCCTCGCACACGTGGAAAGTTCTGCGCGATCTCATGGCAAAGCCGGTAAAACCAGACCGCGAAAGCGGAGTCGCTGAACACGAGCTCGTGACGATGGCGCGAGGGCTCGCGGAGATTGCGACCGCGAACAACCTGTCCGAGCTGATCGTCGATACCAAAGACACCACGCTCACCATCCGTCGCGGTCCAGTCGCGCAGGTCGGGCAGGTCGGGCAGGTCGGCCAAATCGGGCAGGTCGGGCAGGTCATGATGCCGATGCCGCAGATGCCGGTCGCAACGCATGCGCCGCACGTCACAGCGCCGACCTCGGCACTCGCACCGACGGCCGCGCCGATCGTCGACGACAAGAGCCACGTCGTGACGTCGCCGTTCGTCGGCACGTTCTATCGCAAGCCGAACCCGGACTCCGCGAACTACGTCTCGATGGGCGACAAGGTCGAGAAGGGCGCCGCGCTCTGCATCGTCGAAGCGATGAAGCTGATGAACGAGATCGAGGCCGATGCCGCGGGCACGATCACCGGGATCCTCGTCGAGGATGGCTCGTCGGTCGAGTACGGCCAGCCTCTCTTCAAGATCACGGTCTAACGATGTTCAAGAAGGTCCTGGTCGCGAATCGTGGCGAGATCGCGCTGCGCGTGATCCGCGCGTGCAAGGAGCTCGGCCTCAAGTCGGTTGCCGTTCACTCGACGGCCGATACCGATGCGCTGCACGTGAAGTTCGCCGACGAAGCGGTGTGCATCGGGCCACCGCCGTCGCGCCAGAGCTATTTGAACGTACCGCAGATCATCTCGGCCGCCGAAGTCACGGGCGCTGATGCGATCCACCCCGGCTACGGCTTTCTCTCGGAGAACGCCGATTTCGCCGAGGTCTGTCGCAAGTGCAACCTGACCTGGATCGGGCCGTCGCCGGACGCGATGCGGATGATGGGTGACAAGATCCGCGCGCGCGAAGCGATGGCGAAAGCCGGCGTGCCGATGCTGCCGGGCACCGCGGGGATCCACGACGAGATCGCGCTGCTCGAATCCGCCGAACGGATCGGCTTCCCGGTGATCCTCAAGGCGAGCGCCGGTGGCGGCGGTCGCGGCATGAAGATCGTCTACGAGAAGGAGAAGCTCCTCGACGCGTGGTCGATGGGTCGCACCGAAGCGCAAGCCGCGTTCGGCAACCCCGAGATGTTCATGGAGCGGTACTGCCAGAAACCGCGCCACATCGAGATCCAGGTGATCGGCGACAAGCACGGCAACTACACGCACCTCGGCGAGCGCGAGTGTTCGATCCAGCGTCGGCACCAGAAGGTGATCGAGGAGGCGCCGAGCATCGCGCTGCCCGAAGCGACGCGACAAAAGATGTTCGAAGCCTCGGTCAAGGCGATCGAAGCGATCGGCTACACGAACGTCGGCACGATGGAGTACCTGCTCGACACCGACGGCAGTTTCTACTTCATGGAGATGAACACGCGCCTCCAGGTCGAGCATCCCGTCACCGAGCTGGTGACCGGCCTCGATCTGGTGCGCGAGCAGATCACGATCGCGGCAGGCGAGAAGCTGTCATTTCTCGACGCTCGGGGCCCGACCTCGATCAATACCGATCGCAAACCGCGCGGTCACGCGATCGAGCTCCGCGTGAACGCGGAAGATCCGAACACGTTCGCGCCGTGGCCCGGCAAGATCACCGCGGTCCATTTTCCGGGTGGCCTAGGCGTGCGCACAGATACCCACGTGTATGCAGGCTACGTGGTCCCGCCGAACTACGATTCGTTGCTAGCCAAGGTCATCGTCCACGATGTGGACCGACCAGCGGCGATCCGACGGGCCCGCCGGTGCCTCGACGAGATGGTCATCGAGGGTCCGCGCACCAACATCCCGTTCTTGCGACGAATCGTCAACCACCCCGACTACATCAAGGGCGACATCGATACGGGCTTTGTCGCGCGGATGCTGGCCGAGCCATCCGGAACGAGTACCAATCGCTCCGCGACCTAGTCGGTTGACCAGTGAACACATGTGTGTGGTGACGCTAGTTAAGGCACGGAAAACGTTCGTGCTTTTCCTTGACCCACCATCTTTTGAACCGGTACCCTTTTCATGTTGCGCGTCGCCGGCATACTGCGTCTCGCGCCACTTGTGATGCACCGCACCCGGAGGTTCAAAGCCACCCGTGGCCTTTAACAAAGAAAAGGTCATGGACGCGGCTCGGAAGTTTGTCGATAAGGGCCAGATCGACAAGGCGGTGAAGGAGTACCTCCGGATCGTCTCCGAAGATCCCAAGGACGTCCGTGTGTGGCTCAAGATCGGCGACCTCTATGCAAAGAAGGGCGCCAAGCAAGAAGCCACCGACACCTATCTGAAGGTCGCGCGCTTCTACGACGAGCAAGGCTTCTTCTTGAAAGCCGTCGCCGTCTACAAGCAGATCCTCAAGCTCGATCCACGTCTCGTCGACGTGATCCTGAAGCTCGCGGAGCTCTATCGCCGGCTCGGCTTGATGAGCGATGCGATGCAGCACTACGAGTCCGTCGCGGCGCACTTCCATCGCGAAGGCAACACGAAGGACGCGCTCGACACCGTCAAGAAGCTCGTCGATCTCGATCCCGAGAACATCGCGACGCGCATCAAGCTCGCCGAGCTGTACTCGAAGGAGAGCCTGCTCGACGAAGCGGCCACGCAGTTCACGCACGCGTGCGAGCAACTGCGTCGCCAGGGTCGCCAGGACGACTTCGTGAAAGTTGCCGAGCGTCTGCTCTGGCACAAGCCGGATAACCACGCGCTCAATCGCGAGCTCGCCGGGCTGTATCTGCGCCGCAACGATCCGCGTCGCGCGCTGCAGAAACTTCAAGCGTGCTTCAAGGCCGATCCTCGCGATGTCGAGACGCTCGGCTTGCTCGCGATCGCCTTCTCCGCGCTCGACCAGAAATCCAAGACGGTCAGCGTGCTCAAGGAGCTCGCGCGCATTCATCTCGAGAATAAGGCGCGCGACAAGGCGATCGAGGTCTATCGCAAGATCCTCGAGATTGTCCCGGGCGATGCTGATGCGCTCACGTTCATCAACGCGAACGCGCCTGCGCCGGTTGTTGCTGCTCCTGTTGCGCCGCCGCGTCCGCCGACGCCGAGCAATCGCCCCGGCACGCCGCTGCCCGCCGCGATCCGCGCCGCGACCGATCCGAAGTTCAACATCACGAGCGACCTGCAATCGATCCCCGCTTCGTCGCGGATGACTGGCTCGATGCCGCTCGTCGACGAGTCGAGCTTGTCGGGCGTGGATTTCGCGCTGCCCGAGTACGACGACGCGGACTTCTCGGCCGACATGGAGCCGCCGCCGGACCCGCGCACGCGCTCCGCTGCAGGCGAGCGTCACGCCGAGGAGATCTCGAAGATCCTCGCGGAGACCGATGTTTACGTGAAGTACGGCCTGCATCAGAAGGCCGTCGATCACCTGCGCCGCGTGTTCACGCTCGATGGCGAGAACGTCGAGGCGCACGAGCGGCTCAAGGACATCCTGATCTCGCAAGGTCGCGAGCAAGAGGCCGAGGTCGAGTTGATGACGCTCGCCGAGCTGATCGCCCCGAGCGATCCGGATCGCGCCGAGGCGTACCTCCAGGACTTGCTCGGCATGAACGGCACGCATACCGGTGCATTCGAGCTCGCGCGCCGGTTCCGCCTGCGTGTCGCGCGGATGTCGTCGGTCTCGTCCGAGGTCGAATACCAAAGTGGTGGGCTCGCCGAAGTCGATCCGGATCTCGATGAGCTCGAGCTCTCGACGCCTCCACCGCGCGCGATCGGTCGCTCCCGTGCGATGTCGCCGCGCGATTCGATCGACGACTTCGATCCCGACGAGCTCATCGGTCGCGTCCACGATGTCGCGCAAGGCTCGCCCGCACCGGCGAGGCCGCCGCGTGCACCGCAGCGTGGCTACGAGGCTGATTTCGAATCGCACGGTCAATCGACGCGGCAAGTCCCGCCCGATCAGATCGAAGCGCTCGCGAACATGCACGATGCCTACGACGATGACAGCGCCGTGCTCGTGAGCCGGCCGCCGAGCTCGAACAGTCGCGTGTTCGAAGCGAAGCCTCGCTACTCGTCGCACGCCGAGGATGCGCTCGAGGCCCAGCTCGACGATGCAGAGCTCGGCGAAGACATCGATCAAGGCGTCGCCGCCGAGATGGGCGTAAACGGCGAAGATCTGCCGTTCGATCCGGACGAAGCCCGCGCATTCGACATGGGCATGGGCGTCAGCGGCTTCGAACCGACAGTTCTGCCGCACGCGCCCGATACCTCCGTGTACACCGAGGTCGACGAGCTCGACGCGCAAGACGGCCTCGCGGTCGCGGGCTCGTACGATCCGTATGCGCCGGGCGTCGCGCCGAACGATGACGCGACCGCGATCAGCGCGGGCCTCGTCGAGCCTCACGACGCGGAGAGCCTTGTCGAGGACGATCTCGACGAAGCCGACTTCTACGCCGGCCAAGGCATGTATCCCGAGGCCATGGACGCGCTCCGCACGCTGCTCCAGCGCCACCCGAACCATCCGCTCGTCCAGGCGAAGATCCTCGAGGTCCAGGCACTCGAACGTGGTGAGCCGCCGGTCACCTCCGCCGCGGTCGATGTCGAGATTCCGATCGAAGCGACCGGAGGGACCTCCGCGCTCGAGCTCGACGAGCTCGACGAAGTTCCCGAAGAAGAAGTACTGCAGGACGTCGGCGTGAAGCGCAAGCCGAGCGTCATGCTCGAGAACCCGGTCGCCGACGGCGATGCCGACACGCACTACGACCTCGGCCTCGCGTACAAAGAGATGGGCCTGTTCGACGAGGCCGCCAAGGCCTTCGAGAAGGCGATGCGCGCACCCGGTCGCGAAAGCCAGTGCCGCGTGATGCTCGGCATGTGTCAGCGCGAGCAGGGCAACCCGCAGGAAGCGATCCATCAGTACAAGCAGGGCCTGCACGCGAACCCCAGCGATCGCGAGCGGCTCAGTCTCTACTACGAGATCGGCATCACCTACGAATCGATCGGCGACCGCGGGGAAGCCCTCTACTACTTCGAGGCCGTGACCAAGCGCGATCCCAAGTTCGCCGATGCAAGTCACCGCGGTGATGCGTTGCGCGCGCTGGGTGGCCAAGCCATCCAGCCCGACGACGACGACCTCTAGAGTCGGGGCCCGCAGCGGCCTAGCTACCTCGTTCGGGCCTGGACTACCAGCTAGCGGTTTCTATCGTCCCTCTTTGCTCTCGTACTTTCAATTGGTTACAAAGCGCAGAGCGACCAATGGGTTACCGTCCTCGATCTGGGGGTGTAAGCCATGAGGTATGGCGAGTCGATTCGAGAGCGACAGCATGGGCACGATCGAAGTGGATGCGGACCGGTACTGGGGCGCGCAGACGGAGCGGTCGCTCCATCACTTCAAGATCGGTATCGAGAGGATGGCACCCGAATTGATCAGCGCACTCGCGATGATCAAGAAGGCGGCAGCGCTCGTGAACGGCGAGCTCGGGCTGTTGCCGGCGGAGATCTCGCAGCGGATCGTCGCGGCCGCCGATGAAGTGATCGCGGGGAAGTTTCCTGGCGAGTTTCCGCTCTCGGTGTGGCAGACCGGCAGCGGCACGCAGACGAACATGAACGTCAACGAGGTGATCGCGGGCCGCGCGAACGAGCTCGCGAACGGTACGCGCGGCGGCAAGAAGCCGGTGCATCCGAACGATCACGTCAACATGGCGCAATCGACGAACGATGCGTTTCCGACCGCGATCCATCTCGCGCTGGTGGATCGGATCCAGGCGCACCTCGTGCCCGCGGTGACCGCGCTGCGCGCGACGCTCGCGGGCAAGGCGGACGACTTCGGCGACATCGTGAAGATCGGCCGCACGCACCTGCAGGACGCGACGCCGCTGACGCTCGGCCAGGAGATTTCGGGCTGGGTCGCGCAGCTCGATCACGGCCTCGCCGCGATTCGTGCCGCGCTGATCCTCGCGCACGAGCTCGCGCTCGGCGGAACGGCGGTGGGGACGGGGCTCAACGCACACCCCGAGTTCGCGAAGCGCGCCGCGGTAAAGCTCGCCGAGCTCACGGGGCATCCGTTTATCTCTGCACCGAACAAGTTCCAGGCTCTCGCCTCGCACGATGCGGTGCTGTTCGTGCACGGGGCCCTACGCACACTCGCCGCGTCGCTGATCAAGATCGCGAACGACGTGCGCTGGCTCGCGAGCGGACCGCGGTGCGGCATCGGCGAGTTGACCATTCCGGAGAACGAGCCGGGAAGCTCGATCATGCCGGGCAAGGTCAACCCGACGCAGTGCGAAGCCATGACGATGGTCTGCACGCAGGTGCTCGGCAATGACACCGCGCTCGCGGTCGCCGGTGCCTCGGGCAACTTCGAGCTCAATGTTTACAAGCCGCTCGTCGCGCACGCGGTGCTGCAGAGCATCCGGCTGCTCGGCGATGCATGCGCTTCGTTCGACGAGCATTGCGCTCGCGGCATCGAGCCGGATCGTGCCGAGATCGCGAAGAAGCTCCACGGCAGCCTGATGTTGGTGACCGCGCTCGCACCTCACGTCGGCTACGACGATGCTGCCAAGATCGCGAAGCGCGCGCACCACGACGGTACGAGCTTGAAAGAGGCGGCAGCCGCGCTCGGCCTCGTCACGGCCGAGGATTTCGATCGCTGGGTGATTCCCGAAGCGATGACGAAGCCGAGCTGATCAGCCGAGCTTGATCGCGAGGTTCGTCGCGGTGACGCGGTGGATGACGACCGAGATCTTCGTCATCTCAAACCCGTCGAACATGACCTCGAGTTGATCGAGGCCGTCGAAGTGCAGGCGGTCAGCCGTGAGCTCCATCGGGCCGACGCGCAGATCTTTGATCGTCGTATCGATGCTGCCGATCGCCCCCCGCAGGACGCCAGGGCCCGTCTTCGCGATCTCGCCGGAGACCTTGAGATCGACCATGCCGGGCTGATCGTCGCCACCAAATGCGATCAAGCCTTGGCCGACCTCGAGGTTGCGCGGTGCGAGCAACGAGATGGCGACATCGATGCCTTGGACCTTGAGCGACTTCAAGACCTCGCGCTTCTCCTTCTTAGGCGGCACCTTGGGTGCCGCGGTCTGAAAATCCAGGAGCGAACGTACGGGAACGCGGCCGAACGCGGCCATCGTCGCCGCTTCCTTGTCGAGCTTCCACGTGATGAGCTCGTGGGTCGAACCGAAGATCGGCACCTTCCACACGACCTTCAAGAGATCGCCGTCGTGCTTGATGTCGAGGAACGCGCCTTCGAGCCAGTCGAGGCTCTTCTCGAGCGCGCGGAAATCGACGCTGCCTTCCTGGATCGGCAAGCGCAGCTGCTGATCGAGCGTGCGGATGCCGACCACCGGCAGATCGAGTTGCACCTTGAGCGTGAGATAGATCCGACCGCTCAAGCTATCGAGGAAGCGCAGCTTCTCTTGCCGGCGCGTCGGCGAGCTCGTGGGCGCCTGCGGCGGCGTCGCGGACTCGTCTTTACTGCGCCCGAACGGGCCCTCGAGATCGATGCGGAGCTCGGAGAACGACACGTGCGGCGAGACCAGCTCGAGCCGGCTCGACGCGGCGATATCCGCGGCGCGCACGAGGCGCATGCCGTGCGGCATCTCCATGCGATCGGCGGTCACGCTGAACTTGCCGGTATCCGATGTCAGCCAGATCTTGCCGACCGACGCGGACTCGGCCTGCCAGCGCAAGATACCGAGCTGGCCCTCGAGCTTCTCGAACGTGCAATCCGAGGCGCCGTATGATGCGCTTCCGCTCTTGCCCTCGATCTTGTGAGTTTGCGCGTGAGGAAAAACGAGGCGATTGCCCTGGTCGTCACCGACGTACCCGAACTGCTGCACTTCGATGTCGGCACCGACCTTGGTGGGCATGCTCGCGGCGACCATACCGCAGTACACTGGGCTCGGAGGTGAGCGCGTGCGCACGAAACCTTCGACCAGATCATGGTGGATCCCGTTCGTCGCGCACCTGATTCGCGGCCTTGCGCACGCATATGCAGCCGGAGACGATCACCGTGATCACCCGGAGCTCGGCGCCGACGATGCTCGGACATTCGAGGTGGAGACGTACCCCTACGGGCGCTGACGCACACCGAATCGCTCGAGGCTCGCGTTCTGAACGGTTCGCCATGGCATGGATCCTGAAATTCTATGCACTCCATGAACGCGAACGTCGATCGATGGTTGTTGCCGTCACGCCAGGCGGAGATAAGGGGTCGCAGCCTCGTCGCTGCAACGAAGCTGCACGCGCGACGCGAAGGGACACTCCTGGTGCTCGCAGCGCTGTTCTTGACCGCTACGATCGGCTTGCCACTGTGGTTCGCGTCGCGGTGGGTCGTGGATCTCACCGACCTGCCGATCGATCTCGCTGGTGCGACCGAGCTCACGATCGGTGTGCTCGTGTTCCCGCTCGCGCTCGTCGTGAGTCAACTCGTGTGCGAGCTCTACGGCACGCGCCGCGCTGGCGTGCTCGTGCTGGTCGGTACGATCGTGAGCTTACTTGTCATCACCGGCGAGTACCTCGCGATCGATCATTATCCGGTCTACCTCGCGCTGCCACTCGTGGCTTGTACGACGATCACCACGGGTGCCAACGTGATCGTCTTCGCGACCGCGCGAGGAGCGCTCGATGGGAGCGTGGTGTGGCTGCGTTCGTTCCTGGCGACGACGGTCGCGTTGCTGCTCGGCTGGGCGGGCTTTGTCGGCATCGCTTACGCGCTCGGCACTCCGCTCGAGGACGGCATCGCGCTAGCCGCGGCGCCGTGCCTGTACGCGTGTGCGTTCGCGCTGGTCGGCATCATCCCGCTCGCGATCGCGCGGGGCGCCTTTGGCACCTACCTGCGGATCGGGGGCAGCGAGGCGCCACCCATCGATCAGTCGCTGATCTCGACCCGTCGCTTGCCGCCCGCGGTGATCGTTGACGAGGTGTCGTCGCCGGTCCGCGTGCGTCGCGCCTCGCTGCCGTTCACGACCGCCGAACAACCGGTGCCGTTCACGACCAGTGAGATGCGCTTCTTCAATGAAGGCGAAGCGCTCGCGTACTTGGAGCAGCAGAAGCTCGAGCAGCAGAAGCTACGCGAGACACTCAGCTAGCGCGCGACGCAGGCCTTGCCGCTGATCGTTCCGCCGGCAGCGAGGGTCTGGCACTTGTAGGCGCTCGGGCAGCCCGCGTCGTCGATGCAGACCGACGCGCAGACCTTGCCGGTGCCGGTCGATCTCTTCGCGCACACGTTTCCTTCGCCACCGCAGGTCATGGTCGCGGTGCACGATTTACCGAGGAGGTCGGCGCGCGCGTACGGATGTGCGTGTGGATCGTTATCGATACCATTCACACCCATGAACGCGGTCTGATTCGGCGCGGTGTTCATCGCCTTGAGGATGTCGTCCCACGTGGTCGGCTTGATGTTCGCGGTCGTGGTGCCGACGAGCGGCCACAGGATCGCCTCCATCGACTCGGCGCCTTGCGAGGTCCACGTGTACGAGGTCGATGTCACGATATCCATGTTGACGAGCTCGCCGTGCGGGCCCCTCTTGAGCGGGTTCTGGCGGAAGCCATCGGTGAACCGCGCGTAGGTCTGGCAGCCCTCGATCAAGAGCACCTGGTAGCCATTCAAGAGCGGCAGCGTCGGGTACTCCGTCGGCAAGATGTTACCGGCCGAGGTCGATTGGAAATCGGCGGGCAGCAAGCGGCCCGAGACGCCGGCGTGGCCGTTGAACAGCACCACCTCCTTGGTCTTCAACATGTCGAGGAGGGCGTTGCGCAGATCGAGCGCGTTCGCCGCAGGCGAAGCGACCATGCCGGGGTGCGCGAGCTTCACGCTGATCTTGACGGTCTTACCGTTGTACGTGCCATCGCGAGCGAGCGAGGGTGAATCGAGCTTGAGGTCCTTGAAGTTCGCGACCGGCGATTTGAAGCCGATGCCAACCAGCTCGTCGTAGATCTGCTCGGCGTTCGCGAGGTCCGCACGGCCGGCATTGTAGTCCCAGCCGAACTGCACGCCGACGTCGAGCTTGCCGTCGGCGTAGAGCTTGTTGTAATCGAGATACGCGTTCGCCGATTGCGGTGCCTTCGTGATCGTGACCGACCGGGTCTCGAGCTGAGCTGCGGTGACCTTTCTCGGATCCCAGCTGTGCACGTCATAGCTGCCTTGCCAGGACCCGCCGAGCAGCGCGTCGTTCGACAGCTTGCCCATCTCGAGATCGACCTTCTTGCCGGTGCCCGCAGCCGTGCCTCCGATCAGCGACATGAAGCTGTTCTGCGCCGCGATCGTCGCTTCGAAGTTGAACTTGTACGTGACCGCATCGACCGCGGTGATGCTGAGCGACTTGACCGAGGTGTTGCGCGCCATCGCGTGATAGCCGCCGTAGGTCTTGTTCGCGTCTTCTGGTTCCTTGTCGGCGACCCACAGGTTCAAAAACCAGCCGATCTGGAGCAGCTTCGCGGAGACCAGGTCCTGCGCTTGCGCGAGCCGATCCGCATCCGGGAGGTTGCGCGCGCTCTCGGGCAACACCACCGTCGCATCGGCCTTCGCCGAGAATTCGAGCGCGGTCGGGCTGCGATAGCTATCTTCCTTGCCGTCGGCCACGATCTCGTAATCGTCATCGCCGTTGGTCGAAGAGGCCGATTCGTCGCCGGCACAGGCCAGGAGGGTCGAGGCGAGGAGACTGGCAGCCAGGATCGAGCGCATGGCCGGCACATCACCAAGATCCAGGCCGTCGGAGGCCCTAGCGAATCCGCAAAGTTGCATCCGATCGGGGCTGGTCACCCCACTAGCCGGCAATCGCATTGCCAAGCAACCCAAGAGTCAGCTAGCACTCCTCCGTGGCCAAAGAACCAACCCCCGCTGGCCCCGCTGGCCCCGAAATCGGCGGCATCAAGAAGAAGACCCTGCTCACCATCGCGGTGGTGACGCTCGCCGTCTGGGCGTTCGCGGTCCAGACCGGATCGACCATCCTGATGATCGCGGTCGCGGTGCTGACCGCGCTCCTGATCGGCGTGGTCACGTGGGCGTTACTCCAGCTGCGCAAGCAGCGCGGCCTCGTCGGCATGCTCCGCGGCGCCTCCGATTCTCCCGAAGCGCGCCGCGACGCGCTCGCAAAGCTCGACGCGCAAAAAGATGCAGGCTCGCCGATCAACGTGTTCGCGCGCGCGCAACTGCTCGCCGCCGATGATCCCAAAGCCGCGCTCACGCTGATCGAGACGATCGATCTCAAGAAGTTCCACGCCGCGATGCAGGACGATGTCGCGCTCCTCAAGGCGCAGCTCTACCTTGGCCTCGGTCGCACCGCCGATGCGCGCAAGGCCGCCGACACGATCAATGTCGATAACCCCGAGCGCAAAGAGATCCGCGCGATGGCCGCGGCGATCGTCTCCGAGGCATGGGCGCGCACCGGCAAGCCGAAGGAAGCGCTCGCGCTCCTCGATTCGATCGAGCTGCCCAAGAAGGATGGCGCGCAGATCGCGACCCAGATCCGCGTCGTGCGCGTGTTCGCGAAGTTTGCGGCGAATCAACGTGGCCCAGCACGCACCGAGCTTCAACAACTTGCCGACGAGGATGTCAACAACCTCGGCCGATTCTTGATGCCGCAGTTCCGCGTCCACCCCGAGCTCCAGAAGCTCGCACGCAGCGTGCTCGAGCAGCACCCGCAGGCGCGCAGCCAGGCCAAGGCCCAGGCTCGCTCGCAGAAGCGCTAGCGGCACGGATGATCGACCGCGCGAAGACCACGGTCAGATCGGAACGTGCGTCGATCTCCTGACCGTGCTCTCTGCTGGTCCAACAGCACTGCTAACTACTGATCTTCTGGACCTGCGGGCTCGGTAGCCGGCGCGGGCGGCAGCACACCGAGGAGAGCGAGACCCTCTTCGAGGTACGACGCGAAGCGCTGACGATCGAGATGATTGCGGCGCGTCTCGGTCTCGGCCGCTTCCGAACGCATCGCGAGCGCGCGATTGGTTTCGATGAGCTCGGCCGCGAGCGTGGTCGCGGCGGTGAGGCGCTCTTCGACGCCGGCCTTGTCGGCCTCGAGCGCAGCGATCCGCTCCTTGGCCACGGCAACTTCACGCTGCAGTCGCTTCTGACCTTCGCGGAGACCGTTGACGGTGCTCTCCCAGTACTGCTCGCGCATCTCGGTGTTGCGCGTGGCTTGGTCGAGTGCGGTCGCTCTCTCGTCGCGCTCGAGCGTGAGCCGCGACAGCTCGGACGCGTGGCGCGAGGTCAGCGCACTCTGATCCGAGGCGTTTTGCTCGGTGAGGTTTTGAAGCTCGCGCGTGTGGGTCTCGATGGTCTCGGCCGCGGTGCGCGAGGTTTCGCTTCGCAATGCTGCGAGCTCGCTCGTGAGCCGCTCGCGCTCCTCGGAGAGACTGCGCGCTTCGAGCGCTTTGGGCTCGAGCTCGCCGCGCAGGGCCGAGAGCGAGCGCTCGTGACCGCCCCGTAGCTGGCCGAGCTCTTCCTCGTGCGCGACGCGCAGGCGCTCCGTGGTGCCTTGCATCGCCGCTTCCGCGGATTCGATCGCCGCACGCCTGGCTTGCTCGAGTGCGGCGGTCTCGCCGAGGCGTTGCTCTTCGAGCCGGAGGCGCTCCGCGGTCCACTTCGAGCGAGCGTCGTCGAAGTGCGCGGCGAGCTCGTCGGCGCGGCTCGTGGCGGCGGCGACCTTGCCGCGCTCGAGATCGAGGACGTGTGCAAGCTCGTCGGCGGTGGCGATGGCCTCTTGCAGGCGCTGTTCGACACCGATGGTGCGCGCGCGATAATCGACGAGCTCGGCTTGCGCCTGTTTCGTGATCTCGAGCTCCTCGAGGATCGCATCGTGTGCGTCGATCGCATCGGCGCGCTTCTCGACTTCGCCCGCGAGCTCTTCGTCTTTGTTCGCGAGCTCGCGCTGCGCATCGGCGAGCTGGCGCTGCAACCGCGAGAGGGAGCGGCGAAGGGCGAGCTCGCCTTCGGTCTCGACGGCGGCGTTCGGGCTGACCGTGGTGTTGCGCCGCGTTCGCGCCGAGCTCATCAGCGACGCCGTCGAGGCGCTGATCGATGGGCTCGAGGTGCGTGCGGGAATCTGAACGGGCGGCGTGGGCGCGACGTAGACGCGATCCACGCGAAAGTTCTCCGCGGGGACTTCATCCTCATCCGAGCCAGACTCCTGGCGAGAGTCGCGACCACCCGTTCGCTTCGTCACGAGGCGGCAAGTATAGCCCCCCCGGTCTCGGCTATGCTGCCGCGGTGAGCGGTGATCTGTCGGTGACGGCCCTGTACACGGCGCAAGTGGCTGTTTGGGCGGGGCTGCCCTGCTCCGAGCTGCTCGCCACGGTAGATGGAAAACGCGTGTTCGACGTCACGAATGCAGCGCTCGGCGTCGCCCGTCTCGTGCGTCCCGACCTGCCGGCGCTACGCTACACGCTGCTGCATCGCCAGCTGATGATCGATCACCTGCTCGGCGAACAAGTGGGCTCCGTCGTCGAGCTCGCGGCGGGGCTGTCGCGCCGCGGCGCCGCGAACTGTCACGATCGCGGCTACACCGAGATCGATCTGCCTGCGGTGAGCGCGAAGAAACGCGAGCTGCTGGAGCGCAGTGTTGAAGGTCGTGCAGTGCTCGACAAGCTCACCCTGATCGCAGGCGATGCGACGGAGATCGAGCTCCCCGCGAGCGACATCGTGATCGCCGAGGGGCTCGTGATGTATCTCGATGCCGCGGCGCGCCAGCGCTTGTTCGCGCACGTCCGCGCGCCACGGTTCATCTTCGATGTCGTGCCGATCGAAGAGGAGCCGCCTCCGGGGCGAATTGGTCGCTTGCTCGAGCGCGGCATGAAGCGGTCCACGGGTGGGCGCAGCTTCGAGCGCGATCTGCGCACGCGCGATCAAGTTCGAGACGAGCTCCACACCGCAGGCTTCGTCGACGTCGAGGCGATCGCCGCCTCGAATATCGCGCGCGAATGGTGTCTCCCGCATGCCGAGCAGAAGACCACGATGGTCGTGTTCAGCGCTTCGCGAGGTAGGCGCGCGTGAAGTCGGTCGAGCCCTCGTAGCTCTTCAAGATCTCGGCGGTGATCATCTTCTCGACGCGGCCACCGAAGCCGAACAGCTTCACCGTGACCTCGCCGGTCACGATCCGCTTGGTGCCCTCGGGCGCCGCGGCGAATTCAATCGTGCCGGCGTTGGTCACGCGATCCGCGAACAGGTTGGGAATCGTGCGCCAAAATCCGCGCCGAACGCGCACGTCGTAGTCGAGCTCTTCCAGAAAGCTTGCACGCGAGGTCCCGAAGGCTTGCTTCGTCGCGCTGTCCGGATCTTGCGAGGGCTCGTAGCGGACGTGGCGGACGATGCGATCGACGAGGCGGTCCAGGCGCAGCAGTTTGCGCCCCATGTGCGAGTGCACACCGAGGGCGTCATTGAATGCCTCGTCGAAGTAGAGCGCTTCGTAGGCCGCGGGCTGGATCCCCGCGAAAACGTGTTCGATCTCGACCTTCATTTTGTTTCAACGGTGCGTCACGTGACCCACTGTGCACTCCAGGTACATGTCAGCGAATTCATTTGAATTAAAAAGGAGATAACCCTCGATCTCGAAGGGCGTGGGTTGGTAGTTTGCCAGTCGTCGCATGGTGGTGGTTCAAGCACGCGATGGTGTCATCGGCATCTCCCCGCTCGAGCGGGTAGATGTGGGCTTAGTTACCGCGATTCGCGAAGCGGGAGCACTCGGCGTACTCGACGTCGGTCGCGATCCGGCAGCCGTGCGTCGTGCACTCACGCAGGTGAGCGCCGTGAGAATTCCGGAAGGCGTCGAGCTCGAGCTACCGCAAAACATCACGACCGTGATCGTCGGCGAGCCCTCCATGATCGCTTTGTATGCGCCTGCCACGCCCGGTCGCCGCGTGCTCGCGCAAGTAGTCTCGATCGAAGAAGCGCGCGTCGCGATCGTGGCGGGCGCGAGTGGCCTGATCGCGAAGGGCAGCGAAGCGGGCGGCCGGATCGGCGACGAAACCACGTTCGTGCTCGTGCAACGGCTTGTCGCGCTCGGCGTGCCGGTGTGGGCGCAAGGCGGCATCGGCGAGCACACCGCGGCGGCGTGCATCGCAGGTGGGGCGGTCGGTGTGGTGCTCGACAGCCAGCTCGCGCTCGTGCGCGAATCATCCCTGGCTGCGCCGGTGCGCGCCGCGATCGCGGCGATGGACGGCAGCGAGACCAGCGTCCTGTTCGGGTATCGCGTGTTCGCTCGCCCGGATCTCGAGCTCCCCAAGCAAATGAAGAGTCGCGCCGACGTGATCTCGGTTCTCGGTGGCGATGACCTCGCGTCGAATCTACTCCCGCTCGGCCAAGACGCTGCGTTCGCACGCCCGACCACGGCCGCGCAAGTGGTCCGCGGTATCACCGCGGCGATCGCGCGTCACCTCGCGCTCGCCGTCGAGCATCGACCGCTCGCGCCGGATTCTCCGTTCGCGCGCGCGCACGGGCTGCGCTATCCGATCGCGCAAGGGCCGATGTCGCGGGTCAGCGATCGCGCGCGCTTCGCCGCGGCTGTCGCCGAGGGTGGGGGGCTCCCGTTCCTCGCGCTCACGTTGATGTCGGGGCCAGAAGTGCGCGAGCTCCTCGTCGAGACCAAAGCGCTGATAGGCGATCGTCCGTGGGGCGTCGGCATCCTCGGCTTCGTGCCGCAAGCAGTCCGCGACGCCCAGCTCGACGTGATCCGAGACGTCCGGCCTCCGATCGCTCTGATCGCCGGTGGTCGGCCTTCGCAGTCAGTGCCGCTCGAGGCGCAAGGCACCGCGACGTATCTCCACGTGCCCTCCCCGGGCTTACTGGACCTGTTCATCAAAGACGGCGCACGTCGCTTCGTGTTCGAGGGCAGCGAGTGCGGTGGTCACGTAGGCCCGCGCACGAGCTTCGTGCTGTGGCAGCAACAGATCGCGCGCCTGCTCGCCGACGATCACGTCGCCGAGTTCGACGTGCTGTTCGCCGGCGGCATCCACGATGCGCGCTCGGCCGCGATGATCGCCGCGATGGCCGCGCCGCTCGCCGCACGAGGCGCGCGAATCGCCGTGTTGATGGGCACGGCGTATCTGTTCACGCACGAGGCAGTCGCGTGCGGCGCGATCGAGCCCGCGTTCCAGCGCCAGGCGATCGCGTGCGAGCGCACGGTATTGCTCGAGACCTCGCCGGGCCACGCCACGCGCTGCGCCGATACCGATTACGTCGGAGCATTCTCGCGCGAGCGCCGTCGGCTCGAAGCGGCGGGCGTTGGCGCCAAAGAGGCGTGGGCGCAGCTCGAGCAGCTGAACCTGGGCCGGCTGCGGATCGCGGCAAAGGGGCTGCGCCGCGACGGGGCAACGGTCGAGAGCGTCGATGCGGCAACGCAGGAGCGCGAAGGGATGTACATGATCGGCCAGGTCGCTGCACTGCGGAACAGCGTGCTCTCGATCGCCGAGTTGCATGAAGATGTCAGCATTGGTGGCACCGCGCTGCTCGGCGAGCGCGGAGCGCCGACCGAAGCACGCCACGCGCGTGATATCGCGATCGTTGGTCTGGCCGCGATCTTTCCCGGCGCGCCGGATACCGATGCGTTCTGGGCGAACATCGTCGCCGGCAAGAACGCGATCCGTGAGATTCCACCCGATCGCTGGGATATCGCGACCTACTACGATCCGAACGCGACGACGGTCGATGCCGGGCGCAAGACGCCGTGCAAATGGGGCGGCTTCCTCGACGAGGTTCCGTTCGATCCGCTGGCGTACGGCATCCCGCCGAAATCGCTCGCCTCGATCGAGCCGGTCCAGTTGCTCGCGCTCGAGATCGCGAAGCGCGCGCTGGTCGATGCCGGTTACGCGGCGCTGAATAACGATGGCCGCGCGTTCGATCGCTCTCGCACGTCGGTGATCTTCGGCGCCGAGGCAGGGACCGATCTCGCGAGTGCGTATTCGTTCCGCGCGATGTTCCCGCACTACGTCGGGCCGATGCCGGAGGCGCTCGACAGCCAGCTTCCCGTGCTCTCGGAAGATTCGTTCCCGGGCGTGCTGTCGAACGTGATCGCGGGCCGGATCGCCAATCGGCTGGATCTCGGCGGTGTGAATTACACCGTCGATGCGGCGTGTGCCGCGTCGCTCGCGGCGCTCGACATGGCGGTCAAGGAGCTCGCCGCCGGGTCGTCCGACATGGTGCTGTGCGGTGGCGCGGATCTCCACAACAGCATCAACGACTACCTGATGTTCGCGAGCGTGCACGCGCTGTCGCCGACCGGTCAGTGCCACACGTTCGACGCACACGCCGATGGCATCGTCCTGGGTGAAGGCGTCGCGTGCATCGTTTTGAAGCGCGTCGCCGATGCCGAGCGCGATGGCGATCGGATCTACGCCGTGATCAAGGGTGTCGCTGGTGCGAGCGATGGCAAGAGCCTCGGACTCACCGCGCCGCGCCAGCAGGGCCAGACGCGCGCACTCGAGCGTGCGTACGCGCAGTGCGGCGTTTCGCCTGCAGATGTCGGGCTCGTCGAAGCGCACGGAACCGGGACCGTCGTTGGCGATCGCACCGAGCTGTCCGCGCTGACCGAAGTGTTTTCCGCCGCCGGCGCGCGGCCGGGCACGTGTGTCCTCGGTTCGGTGAAATCGCAGATCGGTCACACCAAGTGTGCGGCCGGCATGGCGGGGCTGATCAAGGCCGCGCTCTCGATCCACCATGGCGTATTGCCGCCGACCTCGAACATCAAGGTGCCGAACCCGGCGTATCAGCCCGGCACCAGCCCGTTCATGTTTCTCGATCGCGCGCGGCCATGGATCGCCGACGAGCGCATCGCGGCAGTGAGCGCCTTTGGTTTCGGTGGCACGAACTTCCACGCGGTGCTCGCGCAGCACCACGCGGAGACCGCCGCGAGCCACGAGTGGCCTGCCGAGCTGTTCCTCGTGCGCGATGTCGAAGCGCTCGAGCGCGGGCTCTCGACGGGTGCGCGGTTGCGAGATCTGGCGCGCACGGTCGGCCAGGGCAGTGGCTCGATCGTCGTGGCGATCGTGGCCGAGTCCGTTCCAGATCTGCGCGCGAAGCTCGCGCAGGCTCGCACCGGCAAGGGCTCTAGAGATGTCGTGCTCGGTGGCGTGGTCGGCAAGGTCGTCGTGTTGTGCCCGGGCCAAGGCAGCCAGAAGCCCGGTATGCTCGCGGATCTGTTCGTCGCGTTTCCGCGGCTGCGTCGCTTCCTGGAGCTCGGCGCACCATGGGCCGCCACGATGTTGCCGCCCGCGGCATTCACGCCCGCGGATCGCGCGGCGCAAGCCGAAGCGCTGACCGATACGCGCGTCGCGCAGCCCGCGCTCGGCATCGCGGATCTCGCGATCGGCGAATTGCTCGCGAGTTGCGGCGTGCGACCCGATATGCTCGCGGGCCACAGCTACGGCGAATTGGCCGCGCTCGCGCTGGCCGGTTCGATCGGCGAGCACGATCTGCTCGCGCTCTCCGCGGCCCGCGGCGCGGCGATCCTCGACGCTGCCGAAGGTGCGCCGGGCACGATGGCGGCGGTCGCTGCGGATGGCGAGACCGTGGCGTTGCTGCTCGAGGGCACGGGCGCGGTGATCGCGAACTACAACTCGGCGAAGCAATCGGTGATCTCTGGATCGATCGAAGCCGTCGAAGACGCGATGACCCGGTTCGCGGCCGCGAAGATTGCAGCGAAGAAAATCCCGGTCGCGTGTGCCTTCCACAGCCCGATCGTCGCCGGTGCACATCGCGCCCTCGCCGATCGGCTCGAAGCGCTAGCGATCTACGCGCCGAAGATTCCGGTGTGGTCGAACACGACCGCCGCGCCCTATCCCAGCTCGCCCGATGCCGTGCGCGCATTGCTCGCGGCACAGGTCGCGCAGCCGGTGCGATTCGCGCAAGAGATCAACGCGATGTACGACGCTGGTGCGCGCGTGTTCGTCGAGGCCGGTCCGGGCCAAGTGCTGTCGTGCCTGGTCGACGATATCCTCGGCGATCGTCCCCATGTCGCCGTCGCGTGCGATAGCAGCCAAGGCGGTGTGACGCAGTTCCTGCGCGCCCTCGGCACGCTCGCGATGAGTGGCGTCGACATCGATGTCGAGCCGTTGTTCACGCATCGCGATGCCTCGATCGTGGATCTCGGCGCCGTGCCCGCCAAGATCGCACCGTGGTTGGTGAATGGAAACCGGACGCGTCCCATCAACGGAGAGGCTCCGATGCCGCAGCAACCGATCGGACTCGCCGCCGTGGCCGGACTCGCCGCCGTGGCCGGACTCGCCGCCGTGGCCGGACTCGCCGCCGTGGCCGGACCCGCCGCCGTGGCCGGACGCGCCGCCGTGGCCGGACCCGCCGCCGTGGCCGGACCCGCCGCCGTGGCCGGACCTCCGCAACCTGTCGCCGCCGCACCTGCGAGCGACCG
>Ga0209724_1000482_pt1 | contig 38496 bp, 34 predicted proteins | sample grotaG_FD_184143 | JGI IMG/M metagenome (GOLD analysis project Ga0209724, IMG submission 184143) | Glacier valley bacterial and archeal communities from Borup Fiord, Nunavut, Canada, to study Microbial Dark Matter (Phase II) -... | ecosystem: Environmental > Aquatic > Freshwater > Ice > Glacier ... | reverse complement strand
CATGCTTACTTTGTTTTAGCATTTTAAGATTATTCAAAAAACCTATAATTTATAAAAATACTATTAAAACTGTGCATAAGGCCCAAATGAGTAGCTTTTATTTATATTTCCGGTTCTTCTCCCACGATCAAAAAAGGGGAAACCCCTTTCTTTTAATTTACCAGGCATACGGATTACCTGTACCATTATAGACATCTTCATCAGCAGCACTTGAGAGAAACTGACGGTAAGGTGCATCACCACAACTTGTACAAAACACTTCGCGTGATGATGGCCAGTAATAAATGGTGGCTCCCTTCTTAATTTTAGTTTTGCACTTGGAGCAATTGGAAGAGAATTTGGCACTGATATGCCGAGGATCATTTGAGTATCGCGTCATCTTATTTGCCTCTGCCTTGAGGTCTTATTTTGGCACCTGGCACGCCGGTTGGATTTTGTAAGAATATTTTCGATCGAATCAACTATGAAACCTTTATCCCGGTGATGGATAATTGTCGGCAGGTCAGAAAATCCCATACTGACGTAGGTAAAAAGAATATTGCACCAATAGCCATTTTGCCATTCTCCTTCAACAGATTCAATTCCGAATCCAAAGAGAATCTGATTAAAAGCGCACATTTTCTGTTCATTAAGTGACGGGAAATTGTAACACTGATCAATCCAGAATTGAACACTTGAAAATTCTTTCGGGTTAAGTTGATTTGACAGAATCAGTTTAATGTTTGATTCCTGTTGTTTTGTAAGATTAAGAATCTTTAAATTCATCGTTGATGCTGCTGCCTTACAGACTTTTTAATGGCATCTGGCACGCCGGTTGGATGATTGAAATCGGATGAGAACCGTAAAATATTGTTGTATTTGTCTGAATTAAAATCCTTTAATAGTTTAATCCATGCTGCTGTCAGGGTTATATTGGCAGAAAAGTTTAAAATAGTTTTGAAAAATGTACTGTCATAAACTGTTGATTTACGAATGTATTTATGCAGATCCCTGATAAATATGTAATTGAGTTTTTCAAAATTTTTCTGGGAAGCTTCCAACTCTTCAAGAAACTGGAATTCAGTCATTTGTTTTGCCCATGCCCTTGGGACTTATATTGGCATCTGGCACGCCGTTGTAAATTGTGGGAGATTAATTTTCAGAGTAAGCCTTCGTCGGCCATTGAGAGATATGAATCAGTGGTCATAATCAGGTGATCAAGCAGTGGGATGTCGAGAATAAGCCCGGCTTCTTTTATTTGTCGGGTAATCTTCCGATCCGCATCACTTGTTTCGAGGTTCCCCGACGGATGGTTGTGGGCAAGCAAAATACTTGTGGCGCAAGCTTTTAATGCAACCTGGAAAATCACCCGTACATCGACCACTGCACCGGTCATTCCTCCTTTTGAAAGTTGGTGATATCCGAGGATCTGGTTCTGTCGGTTCAGCATCAGCATATAACTGAATTCAATGTGATCGTAAGCCGGCCAGATTGCTCTGAATGCATTGGCAGCATCCATGGAACCGGTTATTTTCAATCGATCTTTTGCCTTAATGTGAGAAGAATAAGAGATTTGTACTTCTGCTATAAATTCCGGAATCATGAGTTTTACCACTGCCTTGTGGATTTATTTTGGCATCTGGCCCGCCGTTACAGTTAAATTTCGGGCAGACCAGATTGAGCCGGGCGGATTCTTGTCAATGGGTGAATGTCACTTTTTTTATCCGGTCACTGAGCGAAGCGATGTGACGGAGAAAAAAATGACCGAGCACGAAGTGGCGGAGGTTGCTGCTCCTGGAATAATCATCCGCAGCGACCAAAGCCCCTTGACGTTTCCGGCTGGCGATCAATAACTTTGCCCCGTAATTTGAGTGTAACAGCAAACTTTCTCAGACCTCAGACTGGGATTAAAAAAGAAACCCCGCCTGGTTGGGCGGGGAATTGAAAATTTAATCTAAATTGAATTGGCTTGATTAATCTGTTGTAAAATAATATTATAGTAAGTATTTCAGTCGGCGATCAATAACTTTGTTTCGTAATTTGAGTGTAACGATTTAAAAGGATTTCTTCATTTGTAATAACTGGATTGAACATCTTTTGCCAAAGATTATTTCAACCAATAATTTTCACTTCCATAAAGCATGCGGTATTGCGATAAAGCAAATTTATCAGTCATTCCCGCAATAAAATCAGTAATAGTTCTCATTAATGCCGTCTTAAAATTATTGTCACTTATATTATGTAGTTCACTAATATTATCGCGCATAATGCAAATTGCAAGTTTATTGCTTTTATTATTTGTTAACTTAGAATACTCTCTTTCAGATAGGTAGTTCTGCATTAGTGTTTTAACTGTGCCATCTGGAAGTTGCTTTGGATTTGATAAATATGCCTGAATTAGATTCCTTAAAATATAACTAGCCTTACCATCCATTGTTTGGGCCAAATGAGAATTTAATATGCGATTATAAAGATATCCTTGAAACTCCTTATCTTTTTCTATAAAATCGTCCGCATATGTTACAATTTTTGAAATATCAGTTTGATTAGCTATTTCATTCTTTCCCGTTTCAAAATCTTCCGGTGATTTTATATTAAATTTATTTAAAAGTTCATTTATATTACCTTCTGTATTTGAAATAAGATTTGAAGAATAAAAACTCAATATTAAGCTCCTTAAATCGTGTATAACAAAGCTTTGATTTTCAGATTCTTTCATGTGATTTAACTTTATTTTTTGCCCTCTAGTAAGCTTCTGATTGAATAAATTTCTGAAAATATCAACTAACTCTCCTTGATTTAAAATTCCAGCTACTAATCCATCTTCTATATCATGATGTCTTTGTGCAATTTCATCAGAATTATTTACAATAAGTGCTTCAAAAGTCCATGAATTATTATTTAGAACAGATTTGTAACGATTATAATGAGTCAATGAAAATTCTGTGTTTTGGAGATGACAACTATTCCCATCATGTCTATAAATGCAATTTCCATTTAAATGATGTTTACAATTTGGATATTTTAAACTGCTATGGTGAAGAATACCCCATAAGGTATAATCAGTTAGATTAAGCCCTTTATAATCTGGAGAAATTTTCTCCAATGTTGACACAACTTTAATTCCCTGCCAATTATGCTTAAAACCTCTCTCGTTTTTACTGTCGATCATAAAATCTTTATACTGATCACAATTATTTGTAAAGAAATTTAATACCCTTTCTCCTACATGACCAAATGGAGTATGTCCTACATCATGGCCCAAAGAAATTGATTCGGCTAAAGTTCTATTAAATCCAAAATAATCTGTAATTGATTGTGAAATTTGTGAAACCTCAAGAGTGTGTGTTAATCTGTTTCTAATGTGATCATCAAAGCCATTTATAAAAACCTGTGTCTTTCCTTCTAATCGTCTAAATTCTTTTGAATATAAAATTCGATCCCTGTCTCTATCAAATTTTGTTCTTATACTATCTTCTTTTTCTGATTGAAAGTGCCTTTGGGCATTAACTGGTTCAGCTCGTAACAATTCATATTTTTTTGTCATAGTTTTAGATTATTATTAATCGTTAGGTCAAAAGATTGGAATAATTTATAAATTAAAGCTTCATTGAAAATTTGTTAATTATAAATCTGATATTAAAATAAACGAACATTTTAAAGGTTACCACTACGCCACCTTCTCCTGGTATAAATGCTTCTGAAACTCGATGAACAGTGAACTGATCTTCGCCACATCGCCCAATTCCTCCTTGGCATCTTCCAACGACTGGTATTTATTTACAAGTAGGATTGGCAATTTTTCCTGGTCAAGTTCTTCGACACCTGTTTCAATGTATTTGCCCAAAACAAATTCAATAAACTCTTTTTGTTTGTCGCTTAGCAATGCGAAAATTGTTGCCTGGGCTGCAGCAACACGGGCTTCACGAGTCATTGGTTTGATGTCGCTGTTGAACACATATTCCAATACATCAAACAGATCGCTCTTTTCGGCATTTATAAGTTGCTGAAGGACCTTCAATGTTTCTTTGCCATAACCTACTTCATCCAGTTTCTCTAACAAAGTTTTCCTTGTCAACGGATTACTCCAGATGGTGCGAAGCTCTTCTTCACTTTTGAAAAAATCGGGTAAGGTGCCAAACAGGTTCTGAAGAAATTCTTCTGCCGAAATCGGTGTTCCGTCAGCGCTCCAGAATGAGGTTGCAATCATATGCTGAATTTCACGTTCTTTCCCGTCTTTCAGTTTCACCTTTACTTTCTTAATACAAATACATGGTGAATGTCCGCATTTATAACATGGTTGTGGTGGTTCTTTACCACAGCCACAAGGAAGCATACCACAAACCGGACATCGTACAGGTGGCGTTTTCACACAAATACAAGGTGTTTGTCCGCAACGAGTGCATGTTTCTTCCACAGGAGGTTCTCCATCCCATTCAGGATCAAGAAAGCGCTGATAAGCATCTACATAATCATAGATTGTAAAGAACTCTTTGCCATCAAACAGGCGGGTTCCTCTGCCAATGATTTGTTTGAATTCGATAATCGTGTTTATCGGTCTAAGCAATACAATGTTTCGGATATTCCTTGCATCAACTCCTGTTGAGAGTTTTTGCGAAGTAGTCAGAATCGTAGGAATTGTCTTTTCGTTATCCTGAAACGCTCTTAGAAACTGTTCCCCAACTTCTCCGTCATTGGCAGTTACACGCACACAATAATTGGGATCTTTTGATTTTTTAAATTGATTGATAAGATCTCTGATCAAGGCCGCATGCGCTTGATTCGCACAGAAAACAATTGCCTTTTCTTTTTGATTGGCATCATCCAGATATACATTTACACGTTTGGCTTCGCGTGCTTTTATCTCGATAATATTATTAAAATCGGTTTCGGTATATATTCTGCCTTCTTCAATTTCGCCTTCAATAATTTGGTCATCACTAGTGTAAGTGTAATCGTCAAGTGTTGTCTTGATGCGTTTTACTTTGAAAGGAGTAAGGAAGCCATCATTAATCCCTTCCTTAAGTGAATAGATATAAACTGGTTCACCAAAATATTTGTAAGTATCAACATTGTCTTTGCGTTTGGGCGTAGCTGTTAATCCCAACTGAACAGCTGGCTCGAAGTAATCTAAAATTCCTCTCCAGTTTCCTTCGTCATTTGCCCCGCCACGGTGACATTCGTCGATTACGATAAAATCAAAATAATCTGCCGGATACGCCCCAAAATAGGGTGCAGAGTTTCCTTCTGAATCTGTACCGCTCATAAAGGTTTGAAAAATGCTGAAGAAGATATTTCCGTTTGTAGGGACACTTCCTCTTCTTCTGATTTCATCCGGTTTTATCCGTACCAATGCATCTTCGGGAAAGGCCGAAAAAGCATTGAATGCCTGGTCGGCTAATATATTCCGGTCGGCCAGAAATAAGATGCGAGGTCGCCGGCTTCCATCGCGTTTTAAATTCCAACGTGTATGAAACAGTTTCCAGGCAATCTGGAAAGCAATAAATGTCTTTCCGGTGCCTGTTGCAAGTGTCAGTAAAATACGGTCTTTATTATTGGCAATCGCCTCCAATGTATTGTTGACGGCTATTTCCTGGTAATACCTCGGATCGTTTTTGCCTTTTACATACTCAAACGGAACCGCGCTAAACTTTTCGCGCCACTCGTTTTGAACGGCAAATGTCTTGTTCCAAAGCGCTTCGGGTGTCAGGTAATCGGTCACCAAACCTTCAACACCTGTTTTCATGCAGATGCTGTAAATCTCCTTACCATTACTTGAATAGGTGGTTTCCAGATTTAGTTTTTCGGCATATTGTTTGGCTTGCGCCACACCTTCGCCAACTTCCTGCATATCGCTTTTGGCTTCGATAACTGCAAGTTTAATCCCTTTGTAGGAGAGCACATAATCAGCACGCAGCAATTTATCGCGTTTCCCTCCAATTTGAATTCTTCCGGCAGTAATCGCATGGTTCCTGTATACTTTGGAACCTTCTACAACGCCCCATCCACATGCTTTTAGTTTAGGATCAATTAATTCTGCCCTGGTTTCGTCTTCGGTCATGGTTTATTCAATATTTGCATTTTCTTCAACTTCTGAATTAATTCCCATCATCATGTTGTAATGTTCGATATGATGAGTTTTCTTGAAAATTGTCTCAAATACCTTTAAATATTTATTGCTATCAGAGGTTATGTACAAATCGTCATTGATACCATGCGAACCTGCATTTGACCATGATAGCAAGGAACTTGCTGTCATTTTATCTTCATCGTCAAGATTCTCTAGAATATCATCTGGCGAAATACCGCCAAACATTTTAAAATAGCTCTCGATAATACGTCGTAAAGTATTTTCAATTGTAATACTATCAGGGTTTTCCTTTACTTCCCGCCAAAGTAACTCGTATGAAGTCTGGACAGGATTTTTTTCATGTTTGATAATATTTGATATATCGTATTTCTTCCGTAATACCCAAAATGTTTCATCTTTCAGCCTGTTCATTTCTTGTCTTTTAATATTGAACGTTACTTCTTTGTGAAAGTAAACATTGTGAGTAAGTATTATAATCTGTTTAATGTTGCCAGTTTTCGAGCGAATTTCATCAATAGTTTTCCTTATCAAATGACTAACAATAAATAAAATATCACAATCCAAACTTGAAATAGGGTCATCGAATACGACAATTCTATCGGCACTTATCAAACCCTTTTCAATACTGCCTTTTAGCAAATGATAGAAATATAAAAAAGTAATAAATGTTTTCTCGCCTTCGCTTAAAGTGCGTTCAACTCGTTCTCCATTTGGCCTAATAATTTGATAACTCCCTTTTTCTTCTGTTGTTTCTGTTAACTTGAAATTAGTAAAACCAAACTTCCCTAATAAAATATTGATCTCGTTCTTAGTGTATTCAATATTAGCACTTTGTTGTTCTAATTCTGCAATTTGAGGTCTTAATATTTTCAGCTTATCTTCATTTTCTTTTTTGCTTTTCTCTAAACCATCCATCGATTTGGTGAAGGTGGTGTTTTTGACGTTGTAGTTTTGATAAACCGATTTAAGTTGGTCTAAAATGTAACGCCAAACTTCTTTTGTGAGTTGAGAACTTTCCCTTGTAATATTTTTAACTGTTTCGTTGTGCAGGTCAATTTTCTGCTTTGCTTTTTTTATCAGCTCATTTATTAAATCCAATTCGGGTATAAGCTTATCGAGTATTATGGCACTACTTGGTTCTTTAATTTTTGCCTCAATTTTACTTTTATTTGCGTCTATTTTTATAACAAGCATTTTCTTTAATTCTTCCAAACGAACGTTATCAATATTGTCGTTTTTTGAATTTATAAGAATCGTAATTTCAGAAACAAGCAAGGTTGTTTTGGATGAATATTCAACTTTCTGGTCATTAAGCACTTTTAATTGGCTTAAATAGGTTTCGTCAAAATATTCGTTTAGTTGATTCTCGAAATTTCCAGGCGTTTGTTGCTGACAATATGGGCAATAGCCATCGTTTACAGAATAAAAAGGGCGACCTTGCTTTACCCAGTCGCTATTATTCAATTTCTTAATCATGGCGGCAATATCCACATCCTCTTTGCCTAATATTTTTTTTTTCCAAATTGCATGACTTTCTGTTTCTTCTAATGTTTCAAAACCAATTAATGCAACACCTGCTTTCATTTCTGTTGAACCGGAATAAATGCGTCCCGCTTTTTCTTTTAAAACATCGAGGTCTAATAAATTTGAAGAGTTGTTAACCTCCGCTTTGCATCGGTCTTTAAACGTGTTTTTATAAGAGCAGCCTTTAAAAGCAGGTTTGAAAATGTCCTTAAATTGTTGGTATTTAACCCAGCAATCGCCTTCAAATTGGGTTTCGTTTGTGTCTTTGTCGATTCTGTATTTTTCAATTCCAGCAATATTTCCTAAAATATCGGAATTTACTTTGTCTATCTCGGCTTTTTTTACTGCAATTAACTCTTTATCTGCCTTTTCACCTTTTCCTAAAGTGAATACACCTTTAAGGAACTTGCTTCTACCGAAGTTTTCATCAATAAAACTGCGGTTGTAAACAAAGGGTTTTAATTCAACATTATTTTTCCATAAAATTCGGCATTGTGGATGTTTTTGTAAATCGGCAATAACGTTTGAAATTGTAGTTTTGCCACTACCATTTGCGCCATAAATAAAATTAACTTCTTTCAAGTCTTTTAGTACAACTCCGATTGGGTCATAACTTGCACAGCTTTTAATTACAATTTCCGTTATCATTGGCAAACAATTTAATTTAATTCTCCATTAAACGCCTTTTGCAACACACTCTTTTTCAATTCCTCCAAAACTACTATCTTGTGTTTATAAATGGATTCCAATCTTTTGGTTTCAACTAAAATTAATTCGATGTTTTCGACAATTTTATTTTGTTCTTTTAGGCTTGGAAGTGGAATTAAAATGTCCTTTAGTATTTTAGCTGAGGGAACATTTGGAATAGCGGCACCTCCAGAATATTCAAAAATGATGTCTTGAAATATTTTACTCCTAAGCCAGTGTTTTAAGAAATGAACAGACACATTCTTTTTTGGTGTAAGTTTTAATAAGGCTTGGTTAATTATTCCTCTCCGGATATTCTCTGGTATAATTGCAACTCTTCCTAATGTTACACCTGAACAACTCATAATTATATCACCAGGTTTGACCTCAAATCGTATCATTTCATTGAATTTATCTTCATCAATAAAATATCTCAATTGATTAAAATGATCATGTATAGCATGCTTTTGTTCATAAACGACATATCCATCTTCCTTGAAAATTGATTTTTTCAAACTCCCACCGAAAGGTCCTCTAACAAATTGACATAAATCGCCCCATTTCTTCTTTTCCCAGTTATCTTTTGGATTTTCAAATACCCCCATCAAATAACTCTCAAATAGCTCTTTTGCGTTTTTAAGGTTTTGTTCGGCATTGGCTTTTGCTGTGGCTATTGCTTCAAAGGCTTCCTCTAAAATTGCGACGATGCGTTGTTGCTCGGGGAGTGGTGGAAGTGGAATTGGATACTCCTTTATCATTGGAACTGTTAATTGTGGAATTGATGATCCACTGTGTGTAAAATCAATACTACTAATTACATATTTCAGAAAAAACAAATCAAGGATTTCTGTTTTAGGTATTACAACAATTAATCGTATGGCAGGATAAAATGCGCTTTCTCTTATTTCTGAATATCCAATAGTTCCTCTTGCTGAAATAGTTATACTTGGCTTTATTACTCTTGCGACATTTGTATATCCATATAGTCCTTTATTTTTTTCACCATTTGAAAAAATTGGAACATTAAAAATATCAGATTCTACCTTTGATGAATTTACTTTGGGAACATCTCCGCCTGCAAATAACTCTTCACAAACATTTCCCAATTTCTTTATTTCCCAACCTTGTTTCATATCAGTTCTAAGATTGAGTTTAAAATCTCTGCGCTTTCTTCATCCAGTACTTTCATCTCTTCCAGAATTTCCTGTGGCTGACGCAGAGCCGTTTCTTCTTTTTTATTGGGGTTTTTGGCGCTAATGTCAAAAGTTGCCTGGTCAATGTTTTTTACATCTACCGACCAGGAGTTTTCGCTTTCGGCAAAGGTTTTTTGAAGTTCCACAAACTCCGACAGATCGGATTCATTCAGTGAATTTGTTTTGCCAAGGTTCCGGTCGAGGTTTAATTGATAAAACCATACCTTTTTAGTGGAAGAACCTTTTTCGAAAAACAGCACGACGGTTTTTACACCAGCACCTGTAAAGACACCTGAAGGTAAATCTAATACAGTATGAAGGATGCAATTCTCCAACAATAATTTCCGCAGACTTACAGCTGCATTATCGGTGTTGCTCAAAAAGGTATTTTTAATCACGATACCAGCCCGGCCGCCAGCTTTAAGCATTTTAATAAAATGTTGCAGGAACAAAAAAGCAGTTTCTCCGGTTTTAATCGGAAAATTTTGTTGCACTTCGGCACGTTCTTTTCCGCCAAAAGGAGGATTTGTCAGAACTACATCATAGCGGTCTTTTTCCTGGATATCTGCAAGATTTTCAGCCAAAGTATTCGTATGTATTATATTGGGCGCTTCTATTCCATGAAAGATCATGTTCATCGTACCAATAATATAGGCTAAGGACTTCTTTTCCTTACCGTAAAAAGTACGTTTCTGCAACGTTTCGATATCTTTTGATGTAAGGTTTTCAAGTTTTCCTTTGCTATGACGCATATAATCGTATGCCTCGCACAAAAATCCGGCACTTCCTTCAGCGCCATCATAAACGCTTTCTCCAATTTTGGGGGCAACAATTTTTACAATCGTCCTGATCAGTGGTCGGGTTGTGTAATATTCGCCGCCATTACGCCCGGCATTGCCCATATTTTGTATTTTTGATTCATACAAATGACTCATTTCGTGCTTTTCGGAGTGGGTACGAAACCGAAGTTCATCAATCAGATTGATTACTTCACGTAGGTTGTAACCGCTTTGTATCCTGTTTTTCAGTTCGCTGAAAATTTCACCTATCTTGTATTCAATCGAGTCGGCACTTAACGCATCCGCTTTAAATTTTTTTAGATAGGGGAATAATTGAATATTCACAAAGTCGGCAAGGTCATCTCCTGTTAAGGCATTATGGTCTATTTTACCATTCTCAAGTTTAGGTGCTGCCCATATACTCCATTGAAATTCAGGTGAAATGATATTAGTATAGCTCTTGCCCGAAAGTTCGGCTGCTGTCTGTTTGTCTTTCTCTAAATCGTCGAGGTATTTCAAAAACAACACCCACGAGGTTTGTTCTACATAATCCAGTTCACTTCCGCAACCTGCATCTTTGTGTAGTATATCATCTATATTCTTAAAGGTCTGTTCGAACATTCTGTATTGTAGTAGTTAATTCTGGTAAATATAAGCATTAATGTAGTGCATATTTGAACGACCACAAAAAAAGCCCCTTTCGAAGCTTTTTCTGATCAGCAAGAGGCGGTATCCTGCTCATCATCGATCAAGTTCCAGGTGGCATATTCTGCATTTTCTTCCTCCCATGCTTTCAAAGATGCTTCTTGATTAGAGGCCATCTTAAATTTGAAACAGTACTGGTTGTCGATTATTTTTGAGGTACTTTCTTCTACTGTTTTCATGACAAAAAATTTAAGGTTAAAAATTTTATGCAAGTGAACAGTGGAGCGCAGAGGGGCTGTAAAGGAGGAACTGGAATACCGGACTGAAAGAAGTGAGGGAGGATATGCCGGGAAAATCCTTGACTGAGTATAGCGTTACCCTTCGTGAAACAATTACTTAGCATGAAATTTTAGCTTGAATTTTCATAAAGAAAGCAAGAAGGTTAGATTCAAAATAGGGAATCAGGACTACTAATTTTGAGGAGAAGCAGGAATAGACAGATGGAAGAAAACGGAGCAGCTAATAACTGATGACTTCACCTCAGGAAAAACTCAAATTGGGAAAACTAATAACTTGCAAAGTGCCACACTGAAAGGAGGCTCTTTGCTTGAAAGTTACAGTGCAAAATGAAGAGCCAAAAATACAAGCAAGGTTAAAAACGAAAGAATAGATAAACCAGCTAGAATTTCGTACCATGTAAAAACAATATTACTTCCCGAACCAAATAAGTGCCGTAAATTAGAAAAAGCCAGGCGCGTATCGCGAAGTGTGCGGTTAAATGGTGTATGTCGGTTTGGGTTTGACATATTTTTAAAGGTCTATTGTATTATATTCTAACAAGTTCGATTAATCAGAAAAGATAAAGTACTTAATCCGTGGTTTTCTCAAAGGTTTAATAAATTTCGATTTAAACAAAAAAATGTGATCAAAAAATGTGAACAAGATATGAACAAAAGAAGAGACCCAAAGGCCTCTCCTACTATTCAACTGAACCGGTTGGAGAAGGTTCCGATTTTTGCGTGCCGATCATCGAGCTGCCACGGATAAGGTCAACGGGGTGCATGTCAGGTTGCCACCCTGCCCGAAGGGTAGAGTAGGCAACCTGAACACATCCGAAGGATTCCGGTGCACCGGAATCCCTTTACAATTCCGTGGTGCGATCAATAACTTTGAAAAATTTAAGTGGAGTGTTTCCCAATGTTTCTTATTAAATAGTAATTTATTAAGGCTCAAAATATTTCAAATTTACGGCAGCATATTCAATTTACTGCCGAGTTATAGTTTATTTTGTATATTTGTACAAAATAGAAATACTATCGCAACTGATAAATTACATATCGAGAAGTTAAAGGCCCGCTTTCAATCTGAAAAAAGTCTGGACACGAATGATATTTCTTTGTTTTACAAAGAGTTTGAGCCTATTTTAAAGCAAACAACGATTAATTGGCGCGTATATTATTTAGTTCAAAAGAGTGTACTAAAGAGAATTGGAAGGGGTAAGTTTGAAATCGGAGAAGGGAAAAATTACGTACCTGAAATTTCCTCAAAGATAAAATCCTTAAATACTAAGTTGAAAAAAGAATTTCCGTATTTGAAGTTCTGTATTTGGGATACTTCGATTCTAAATGAATTTATGCTCCATCAACCCGGAAGATTTTATTTGCTTGTTGAAGTGGAAAAGGAAGCATTAGATCCCGTATTTTATTTTCTAAAAGAAGCTAAATATCCAGCTTTTGTTGACCCTTCAAAAGAGATTTTAGAAAAATACTTGCCCATAGACAGGGACGCAGTAATTGTTAAACCATTAGTATCTGAAGCTCCAATTCAGGATATCAAAGGAGTAAGTACAACTTCTTTAGAAAAAATTTTGGTTGATATATTTTGTGACAATGTCACTTTTTCAGCGCATCAGGGGAGTGAAATGAGAAAAATATTTACGGAGGTTCTTACAAAATATACGCTTAATCAAAATCGGATGCTTCGTTATGCAGATAGAAGAAGAAAAAAAGAAAATTTTAACCAGTATCTAAACTCAATAACAAAATTACGGCAGCAATAACAATTTGCTGCCAATATATAGAAAATGATAAATCAACAAAACATATCAATAGAGTGGATCAACAAGGTTTCGAAGGAAAATCGTAATGCGGACAAAATTCTTGTTGAAAAGGTTATCCGTGCATTGCTTTTACTGGAAGGACTTGTAAAACAAAAACTGCCTTTTATATTTAAAGGTGGCACTGCATTAATGCTTCATTTGAATTCAACAAAGCGGCTATCTATCGACATAGATATTATATTGTCAAAATACATTGATAATATGGAGGATATTCTAAACAGCGTTGCAAAGGAGCAAGGCTTTTTAAGAAAGGAATTGCAATATAGATCTGCACAGTCAAGAATAAAAAAGGAGCACTACAAGTTTTTCTACACACCGCTTCACAAGTCAAATAAGGTTGAAGAATATGTTTTATTGGACGTTTTATTTGAGGAAATAAATTATGCTAAAATTATAAAAATTCCTATTCAATCTGTTTTTGTACCGATGCTTGAAAGCCCGGTTATGGTAGATGTTCCTTGTCTGGAAGATATGTTAGGTGATAAGCTTACTGCTTTTGCACCAAATACAACGGGGATTCCATACTTTAAAAAAGAAGATAGTATGAGTATGGAAATCATTAAGCAACTTTACGATATTGGAAATTTGCTGAATAAAGTTAATGATACAAGTATCATTAAAACTACATTTTACCGATTTGCAAAAACAGAATTGACTTATAGAGATACTAACACATTCAACGAACAAGATATATTAGAAGATATTTTTCAGACATCGCTTTGCATCGCCAGCAGAGGTACTGATGGAAAAGGCGATTTCGAACAATTGCAATTAGGGATCCAAAGAATCGGAAGCTTCATTTTCTCCGAAAGCTATCATTTGGAAAAAGCAATTGTCCATGCTTCCAAAGCTGCTTATCTTTCTTCATTAATAAAATATGATGCTACAGTAGTTGAAAAATTCCAAGATCCGACGCAAATAAAGGATTGGCTCATTGGAGAGCCAATGAACAGTAAGCTAAACAAACTTAAAAAGTCCAATCCAGAAGCATTTTTCTATTGGTATAAAATTTTTGAATTAACAACAAAAGTAGGATAAACTGTAGTTAAGGCATTGGGCCTTAGTTTTGATTGAATAAGAGAGAATACGAAGGAAATCAGTTGAACCAACAGCATCAAAACTTCATTGCATTCCCTTTCCTTTTCTGCTTTAACATCTTCCTCTTTTTATTCTGCTCTTTCTCTTTGCTGTACCATGGCATTAACCGGATCATCTCCAGAATTGACTTTGAAAAGAAGTTCTTTGCGTCCAGATTGTATTTCAGCTGTTCAGGGTTCAGACTGACTTCCTGGATTCCGGACGGATGGTTGTTCAGGTAATATTGGTCTTCTGTTTTCACCACGTTATACTTGGTAGCCAGATCCTTTGTAAGACCAGGCTTAAACGACTGCCGGTTCTGGTTATATTCTCTGTAAAAATCGTACTGATTGATCCGCAGTTCCGCTTCAATAATTCGTCGGATGGAATAACGGTAATAATCTTTGATTGCAGATTCTGTAAAACTCTTTGACAGATCATCCATACCGGAAGTAATCCGATTAAACTCCTTGCTATCTGATAGTTTGATTTCTTTTAATGGAATATTTGTTTCCTGGTTCTTCAATTCAAACAACGAGACCTTTTCGTAATCTATCAGCCCCTCGGAGACAAACCGGGACTTTTCAGAGAGAACACGATTATAATCTTTGATGATGGTGTAAAAATCTTGGTTGGTCATATTGAAATAGTCGAGTCTGATCAGTTGTTTATCAATCAGAAACGGATTGTTGAACACCATTTTATTGTCAGGACTGAATATTCTGTAATTGCCCGATTCTGTAGACCAGAATAGAAAAAGTCCCTTTTCTTTCAACTCAAGGGCTGCGTTCTGTGCATCACAGAAGCGGTATTTTTTAAACAGCTCTTTAAATCCGGCCGATACCTGCTCTTCTACTTGTTTTACCATTTCTTTTTCCGGTCTGTTAACAGTCTCCGGGATCTTTATCCGTTCTTTAAGTTGGGACATGCGCAGCGGATTGCGGATTATCTTCCCTTCATCGTTCGTTATCTGTACAACTGATCCTTTTCCTAATCGTTGGACTTCCAGATTAAAGGAGCTAAGGATATCATGATACATCGTTTCGTTGTCTATTCCGGCTGACTGGTTCAGCAATTTGAATATCCCTTCAACCCTTGCTTTCAGGTCAGAACAGGTGGCATTGAGCATAAAGTCAATTTGTCTGAGCTGCGATTTGGGCTCCTCCTGTTTGAGATCATATTTCTGTTCCATGCCCTGAATAAACCTTTGCATCTTTTCCTGTTCGTAATTGTCCTTGATTTTTTTACCTGTCTCTTTGTCAATCCGTGTCGAAACCACATGAAAATGTACCCGTTCCAGATCTTTGTGTTTATAGACAAAATAAGGCTGGTTCCCATATCCCAAATGTTCCATCATCTGCCGGATTTCCAAACGGATCGTTTGATCATCCAACACCAGGCTGTCTGATTTCGATGGGTTAAAGGAGATGTGCAGGCATTTGTTCATCGAACGGGTATTGCGGTTTTCAATATCAAGCAGCGCATTCAGTCGGTAGTTATGGTCATACAAAAATGGATTTGAGGATTCCGTATTGACGCTGTGAAAATATGTTGCCACACCTTCCTTTACTTTCTCTTCATTGTAAATCAGAGCGTTTCGTGTATCGGCAGTCTGATGAATCACAATTACCATATTCTATTTTTAAACGTTCTAACATTCTCAAGAATCACAAAAAATTGACGAGGATCCTTTCTGTTTAGTGTCGGATTTCAATTTTTATCTGATTCAACCCTTTCCATATATTTTTGTAACACAGAAAAACATTTTTTGAGTTCCACCAACACCTGTCTGAAAACCTCCCTGTCGTCGGAAGTAAACTGGTATACATCATGAGTATTGATCTTTTTGGCAATCTGGTTATAGTTAACACCAATCTTGTTCAGCTCGTAATCTAATTTCTTTATTTGAGCGGAAGCTTCTTCATCGAGGGATATCACTTTTTTATTGGAGTTAAAAAGCCTGGTCCTGATATAATCACTCATACATGCATATTTTCCAATCTTTGCGTAACTTTTTATCCTGATCTTTTCCTCCTGAGAAACACGGATGATCAAAGGTCTATTTCGTCTTTCGATATCAGGTAATTTTGGTCTCATGGTTTCAATCTTACGCTATAAAACGATTTGGATCAACAAAAATTTTCGGAGAAAATTAAAGGCCCCTGCCAGGAACGATCAAGAGGTTTTTGTGCATACAAAAACACATCTTGCATAGTCCTCTCCGATCGATCTCCATTTCTGTCCGGGAGGGGGTTTTTTTTGGCGAAAAATGAGGGAAATTAAATTTTGGAATGTTCGAAAGGTTCTGTGTAACTATCCGGATTGTAATTTTTAATTTGACCGGGTGATCTATCACCGAAATCCGTCATTTCATCGTTGGCATATATTTCGAATGTTCCAACCTTTCCACGACGGTTTTTTGCGATTGTGAGGTTGAATTTACCTTCTCTTTTCCATGGGAATATCACGATATCAGAATCCTGTTCTATGGCCCCGGATTCTCTTAGATGGTGCAACTGCGGTATTTCACTGGCTGCTTCCCTGGTAAGTTGAGAAAGGCAAATAACCGGAATGTTTTCATTCAAAGCGATCTCTTTTAGTGTTCGGCTTATCTCTGCAACCTGCTGTTCCCTTATTGCTTTTTTGTCCAGCGCTTTCACCAGTTGCAGATAGTCAATAACCACCATGTCGCACCTGCCAGCCTTCCTGTTCCGGATTGTAAGTGATTTTATTTGTGCTGAGGTTATCCCTGCAAAATCATTCCAGATAACGGGTAACTTTTCGAGCTGCGATAGAGATCTGTTAATACCATTCCAGTCATCGCCGGTTAATAGACCATCCCGAAGCCCTGTTCTGTTAATACCCGATTCACCGGATATCATTATTCGCATCAGGTCCACAGACTTCATCTCAAGCCCGTAAAAGTTAACCCACCTGCCTGCCTTTGCGGCTATTTTGGTGAAAAACAGTGCAAGGCTTGTCTTTCCGATCGATGGACGGGATGCGATAATGATCAGGTTTGTATTTCTCCATCCGCCAGTTGCCCTGTCAAGCGTTTTTATCCCGGTTGGTATTCCAGGCGATTTGCCCTCTTTGGCAAGCAGACAATCAGTTTCAATTTTCTGAATGGTCTCCTGAATCACATTTGCCTGTGATTGACCGGTATTCGAACTTACCGCAAAATTGTCAATACCGGATAATTTCAGCTTCAAACTATTTAGCAATTCATCAACATCAGCATTTGGGTCATAAGCTTCCGAAGTGATTTCTAATCCGATCCTTATCAATTCGCGTTGAAGGTGAAGCTGAGCAATAATCCTTGCATGATATTCGATATGTGCAGCAGACGCAACCTTACTGGTTAACTGAGTGATATAAACGGGACCGCCAATATTGTCAAGGTAATTTTTATCCCTTAGAAACCTGGTCACAGTAAGCAAATCAACCACTTTTTCGGTTTGAGAAAGACTTTTTATCACTTCAAAAATCCGTTGATGTTCTGGTTTATAGAAACTTACAGAATCTATTATTCCGGTTACTTTGTGTATGGCTCCGGATTCGAGTATTAAAGCGCCTAATACAGCCTTTTCAATCTCCTCATCACGGGGCGGAATTTTTTCAAAAGCCTGAATATTAATTGTTTTAGCTACCATTTATCAGGGGTTTTTAGTGATACTTCATTCACTGTCTGCGATTTCCCGTTCAGATGAATGGCTGGTCTTAGTTCTGAGAATTCTTGTTCCCAGCATTTTTCCCTGATCCAGGTTGAAAGATTTTTCCAGGCTGGTATCCAACTATTTAACTCGAAACTGTTTATTCGAAACTGTTTTTCTTTTTCAAGAGCAGGGAGAAGCAAATGAATTATTTTGTCTTTATTCTTTCGGTTTTGTTTCATAAAGTTTTCATATTCAGTACCAGGAGATCTTTTTGTTCCAGGATAACAAGAATAAAAAACCTTAAAAACCTTAATCGTTTTTTTATCATTTTCAGAATCAGTTTCAGAATCAGTATCAGTATCAGTATCGGGTTTGGTTGGGTTTTTTGGGTATGGTTGGGTTAATTTTAACCCAGTGGGTTTTTTGGGTTTAGTTGGGTTAAATGGGTTTGTTGGGTTTGACGGGGTTGATTTTAAACCGTTGGTTTTATTGGGGTTGGCTGGGTCCTCCGGGTTATTTGTTTCATCTCCTGGTCTGCCACCCTTTGAACCGTTGCGATGATTTCTATCGCATTTTTTATTGTATTTATTATCATCCCGATCAAATTGATCTTTCACAAACTGGAATGCCATATTTATCACTGGTGGTAAATCGGGAACAACTCCTTCAATCTGATAAGTAAAGATTGCCTCGAACAATAATCCCTTTTCCTCTAAACTCAGGGTTTTTAAAGGACCATAAAGTGATTTGTAAATTAGAAAACTCTCTTTCATCGTATATAATTTGTTTTTAAGTGGCCACATTGAACCCTCATTTATTTTCATACTCTTTGATGAACTTTTGCTCTTGAAGGTTTCATTTTGTTCACAGGATTTGTGACTTATGATTCTGGGAATCGATGAACAGCTACTGATTTTTGACGAATTAGGGCGTTGGCCTCTTCGCGGTCGATCATCAGACGACCGCCAACCTTATAGCCTTTAATATAGCCCCTGTGAATCCACCGGCGTATTGTTACCGGGTGTCTGCCGGTCTCTTTGCCGTACTCATCGGTATCGACAAATGATATCGTTTGTTTATGAGAAGGTTGAACCTCCAAAAACTTCTCAATTGCCCTTGTTGCTGCGTTGTCAGTTATGACCTGCAATTCTTCTGTTGTTAATACAATTACTTTCATGTCTTATACTGCTTTAATGTTGTGCTCTGCAATATAATATCAAATAATTGTATTGATTCTCAGAACAAAAAATAAATCACTATTTGCGCATTTACAGGAATTATATATTTGATATTTAAATATTTAATCAGATATTCAGATTTTTAACTGCACACTCAATCAAAAAAACTGTAATAACATAATAGAAGCGAAAACAAATCAAAACGTATCAAGAAAAATCAAAAACAAATCAAAATAAACAAATGCGAACTATATTGGTAGAAAATGGCACAATCTGAACAAAAACAGACATTCATTAGCCTATATAATATTACAGATCAATGCAATAGACAAAATAAATAGTATTTGAATAAAAATATTCATTTAAAATATTTCTGATTTTTAAAATGCAAAACGCATAATTTGGCGTTAAATACAAAAAAAGAAAAGGATACTGCCATTTTTAGCGGTATCCTTCTCCTTGGTTCATTTTGAAATTGGCAGGGATCCAAGCCAAATTTCTGCTCTATCTCAACTTCAGAATTTAGTAAGCAAAGCAGCGTTTTTAATCCTTTCATCCTTTTCAAAGCTTGCAAGATAGTTTTCGGTAGTTTTTTGATCTGCGTGACCCAACGATTCAGATATGTAAGCAATATTTGCTCCAGATCTTTTTAATACGGTTGCGAAACTGTGACGTGCGGAATAGGTGCTCAGGTTATCGATATTCAAGGCATCCCCAATCTCTTTTAATCGCAAGTTGGTGCGACGAATTATGTCCTGTGCTTTTGAACGTACTTCCATAGGAGACTCTTTCCCATTTAGGTATGGAAAAATATATTGATCCGGTCTCCTTTCCGGATTACCCCACCGTTTAATAATTTTCTTAATTTCAGGCGTAAGCGTAGCCTGTATTTCCTTTTTCACTTTTGAAGTTCTAATTGTTTTTGCCCTTAGAAAGCAAATTTCACCATTTTGAATATTTGAGTATTTAAGCCGAATCAAATCCGTAAAATTGATACCATTACATAAGTAAGAGAAGAACCAAAGATCACGATACTTTTCTGTTACCGGATTTCCATTGTAATTCACAATACTGTTGATCTGTTGTAGCGTTAATGCCAATTTCCTTCCTGATCCGGTCGGGATTTCATACTTACCCATACCAAAGGGATATTGGCTTTCTTTAATTACATCCACTCGCTTTGCATCGTTCATCAATGCGCGCATAGCTCTTAAATACATGCCAATTGTAGTATAACTACAACTTTTATTGAGCATAAATTTTTCGTAGCGTTTAAGCCAATCGACATTTACAGTAATAAATTGAATATTCTCACCTGCAAACTTTTCAAAACTTGTTAATGCACAATTATAATAAACCTGAGTTCCTGCTCTTCCTTCAATTTCGAGACTTTTAATTTTAGCTTTGAATGCACTGTTAATCGAATCATTCAAACACCTTCCCAAACGACTGTTCAAAGACTCGAAAGAAAAACTACTTTCGGCTTCCAATGCCTGGATGATATCTTTCACTTTGTCGAATGAAATTTGAATATCAGATTTTATTTCAGAAAAAGCCCTGCTTTTGGTTGCTGGAAGTTTTTCCCACTCATCAATTGAAAGACTCTTGCCAGTTGAATAATATTTTCGATCTCTATTAAAAGTAACACGGATTTTTACCGGAAATTTTCCACCTTTGGTTCCCCGGCGCGAATCTAGCATAGAAGCTATTGTAATTCCGTTATGTGCGTAGATAAACATTGTATTCGGATTTATTAAGCATTTAGTAAATATGTGCACACACAATTTGCACACAAATATAAGAAATAATTGAAAATAGAAGAATACAACGTTAAAATAATTCATACATTTGTCACTGAAATACAATTATTTATATAACGGATATTAAAAATTAAAAATCAAAGAAAAATTACTTTTTTAGACTACGGATCAGAAGGTTGGGGGTTCGAGTCTCTCCGGGGTCACAAATTGAAAAACAGGCGTTTACAAATCATTTGTAAACGCCATTTTTTTTGGCAGAAGCTTCGTCTAACTACCGGGTCAACTCAATATCAAATAATTACAAATATTCCACAAAGAACTTTACGATTTTTGATTATCTCATCTTTTATGACATCCAAATTTTCATTCATAAATTGATTTAAACTCATAGTCAGGAGTTTTTGTAAATTAGTATTGTTCTGTAAATCGATATAATCTTTAATAATTCAAGCACAATTAAGTTTTAATTGTTGAAATTGCATTCAATCTGACCTGCCCGATTTGGTCAATCTAAATCAAATACCTACTTTGTCACCGGAAATAATTGCAAATTTGAATTACAACAGGTAATTTTTATTTAAAGCAACGCTTGTTTCAACAGGCGATTAACTTAGTAAATAACTGAATTACAATGAGAATTAAGATTTCTTTTATTATTTTATTATTGCTGATCTCCTTTTCATCGCAATCCAAAAGCAAAGTACCGAATTTGGAATCGGATGAAACGACCAGCACTTTTGCAGGCATTCAAAGAGCCGACCTCATTCGTTTTGCAAAAAAACTATTGGGCACTCCTTATCATTTTGCCAGCAGCAGCCCTAAAAAAGGTTTTGATTGTTCAGGTTTCGTAAAATACGTGTTTAGTAATTACAAAATAAACTTACCCCGGAGTTCCAAATCTTATGAAGCAGTTGGGAAATCATTAAAACCAGCAGAATTTAAAGTGGGCGATGTGATCGTTTTTTATGGTTTTAAAGATAAGACCCGTATTGGACATGTAGGCATTATTTGCGAAGCCGATGGAATGAATTCTAAATTTATACATGCGTCTTCCGGTAGATCAAAGGGTGTTACAATCAGTGAATTGGGATCGAAAATGTATACACGTCGTTTTTACAAATGCATTGATGTGATTAACTGAAAAGTAAACCTATAGTAAGAGAGGTTTATGCTTTTCCTTTGATTTACCTACGACTTTTTTCCTGCAAAATAATACCTCCAGTCAAATCCCAGCCTGATTCCTAATGACCAGATCGTTTTCAATTGAACGGGAGCTGCTTCCGGAGTTGTTTTCATTGTCACTTTTCCGGGAATATCAACGCCTGCATAGAGTTGCAGCAGAAGGCTTGCACTTTGTGTGCGGGCGAATGCCCTGAGTGGCCGGTATTCAAGGAATGGAAATTCAAGTTTGGTCGTATGCATTGCTATCAAGGACCACTGATCAGTTCCCAATCGCTCATCCGGAAGAAGGAAAGCATCAGCACCCTGAATGGAACCAAAGAAATACACACCGATTTCACGTCCCAACATAAATTGGAAACGGCCAATAGGTGTAATCATTCCTGTCTGCCAGGGAATAAGTCCTCCCTGGCTGGCGGTGGCCAGTACTTTATTTAACGACTTAGGTGAGAAAAGTGCCAGAACAGGACCCATTACCAGGAGATCACCGGGGATGACATAATAGGGAAGCCTCAGTCGCCCATAGAAGGCTTCCCTTGATGGAACGGCAGAAAGGATCGAACCAAATTCCTTGTACGAAGGATCTGGCCTGACATTTACAGATGAAGCCCCGTCAAGTCGCATGCCCAGATCGAGAAAGACAAGTCCGTCGCCCGACTGGTTAAGCACCCCATCCATACCTAAACCCAGGTGGACAGCAAGCTCAAGTCCCGGAATAAATCCTGGCGTTTTCTGGTCTAAACCGAATCCACCCGATATTGCAGATGTGCTGCCTGCGGGTGCTATCCCAATAAAAGGTCCTAATTCTGAACGGAACCTTGGAATTTCACCAAGCCCGGTCGAAAGTCCGGGAACTGGTGTCATGATCAGGATCGCCTTGTACACTTCCCTTAAATCGGGATCCGTAATCCGATGAGGCGTTTTTTCAGTTTTCGAAATATTTAAAGCATCGGGTGTAAATATGCCCGATTGGTCGTTATACACCGAATAACTGCTTTTACCTGAAGCTGCATCAAGGAGTTGCTCCAGGCTTAAACGAACCGGGATGGCGGCTCTCTCACCATCGGATGTTCGCATATAAGCATCTCCTGTCAGTACCAGCCGTTCGCCCTGCCAGGTTGTGACCTCGAGTCCCCGTTCATCATAGTAATCATGCGTGCCTTTGCGTAAGGCGGCATTTCCCCATAATCCAGCCACATGCCCTGCCGAAAAACCATCCTCGAGGAAATGCAAAGCGAAAGCTTCGTCTGCCAGCACTGCCATGGCAAGTGATGCACGTTGTTCAGCAGTTAAGGTTTCAGTCGCCAGTCTGATCGCCTTCAACATCGCGCTCGTATGAAACCATTTATAGGTGCCAATCAGGTTGACTTCGCTCCCTTCCCTGAAACAGGACTCAAAATAGGCGGCGGCAGATGTGTTCACGTCCGGCCGGGCGAGCATAAAGTGGACATTGTTGGAGCCTGCACGCGAAACATATTCCGGATCGACCCTTAGAAGCTGTAAGTCGGAGGACCTCAGCTTACTTTCCAGTTCGCTTCGTGTTTTGGAAGCGGCAATTCCCGCCTTTAGCCGGGCAGCAATATCGGCGACGCCCAGGATCCAGTCTGTGTGCAAAATATTAAATACCATGTTTTCAGAAGAGGTGGAATGGTCGCCGGCGACAGCCGGCCATGCAGCGAAATCAATCCGGGTAGGATTTTCATCTTGTGTAATATCTGCAACAGTTGAATCAAGTCTCGATTCATACCCTTTTCTTGTAAGCGTCCAAAGATTGTCAAGCACAGCCCTGTGACCAACATCGAGCTTCTGAATGGCAAATAAGGTGATATCCCGGTGTTCGGGATAAACCCAGGCACTGCTACTTAAGGTTAAACCAATGATCGTCAGAATTAACAGGATTGTTTTTCTATTCATGGCCTGAAGCTTTTAGAAATTAGGTCTTTAAACTTAGGATTAACGCTACGAAGCCTGATTCAAAAAGTTTCAATGATAACCGGCCTAATACTGAATTTAAAAGCGAAAAATTTGTCATTGATCTGTTGAGGTCCATCCGTTCGTTTTTTTAAACAAAAATTCAGAAAAAATGTTATTGAATTTTCCGGAATGCTTTTAAAAGAGATAATTATGGCCTGTACCTAAACTATATACGATGATGACGATGAGCGAAAACAACTTCAAAATCAAAGCCGCTATAATTGGGTTCCTGTTATTTATCTTGCTGACCGGAACAGCCATGTTTGTTTCGATGAATTATTTCGCGGTGGAATATGGTTCGCCTCTGATGATGCGTTTCATGTTACCTGCTGAAATTGTAATGTTTATCATCTGTTCATTCATCAGTACCTCGTATTTTTCGTGGAAAGAAATCTGCAGGTTTTATGAACTTGCTATCATTTATTGAATTGGTGTTTGGATTCATTCTCTGGAACCAATTAAAAACTAAAAGCGTAAAAGCTTTCAGTCAGATCTGATGATAATTATAAAAATACTGCAAGAGCAGTTCAGTATTATAATTCGGGGTATCTGAAAACGAGTGCAGTTCATTTCAACCTCAATTTAGAAGCAACGGATTAGGGTTAGCTATGAAGTTTTAATAATTTTAAAATAATGAAGCGATGAAAATTAAACGCGTTTTGGCAATTATTACGATTGCATTTTTCTCCGTCACAGCTTTCGCGCAAAACAAAGATGCGAAAAAGTTGGACAGGATTATAACCAGGGATTATAAGATTATTGAAGGTACAATCTCGAAACTCTCGGAACAAACCATCGAGTATTCATTACCGAATGAACAGTTGATCAATTCGATGGAGGTAATTCACATTGCCCGTATTGAATTTGCAAATGGCAGGGTACAAACATTCGATGCAGCGCCTGAAGTGCAGAATAACAACAACAATACTGCGGAGCCTGCACCTGTCAGTACCGGAAGCCAGGAAATTGCGATGAAAGAAAACACTATTGCAGTTTTACCAGTCCCTTTTGTTGACGCCGGAAATATGGCAAGTTCGGAGGAGATGGCAAAATTCGCACAAAATGACATCTTTAGTAAACTGATGGATAAGTCCTCGAACATTGCTCCACTAACGGTACAAGATCTGAGGGTTACAAATAGTATACTGCGCAAAGCCGGTATCGATTATAAAAACATCGATGAAACGCCCATTGAAGAACTTCATAAAATATTGGGTGTCGATAATATTGTAGCCGCAAAAGTATCCTATACGACATCTGTAAATACGACTTCAGGAACTTATAACACCGGAAATAAAAAATACGAGGAAAACAAAACGAAAAATCGTAGTTTTTCCGGGACCAGTTCCAATACAAATTTGGTATACCATTACAAAGTTTACTTTGAATTGTATAAAAACAACACCAAAATTTACACCCAGTCGCGACAACCATTTTTAAATTTAAAAGATAGCTGGATAGAATCAGTCTCCTATCTGTTGAAACGAAGTCCAATTTATACGAAAAAATAATAGAATATCTGCTTTGGCTTTTAGAATCGGATGTTTCTAATCATTAATACTAAATCGTCGGCTTTGAAGAAAAATAAACGAAGTAAACCGGAACTATTTCTTTTAGTATTCAGGATCTTATTGGTTTTTTGTGCGCTATTCATTCGCCTCTCTGTTTATGCGCAACAGCAGGACACTGTTCAAAAAACGAAACCTGTAAAGGCTAAAATTGGCTTTGCAGCTAAAATAATTCATATTGGAAAGCAGGAAGCAATAAACAGCATTGCAAAATTCGAAGCAACCAAGATCGCTTTAAGACAGGATCAGTTAATCGAAGATATTAAAGCAACAACACATTCTGCCAAAGAATATCTGAAGGGTGGTATTGATACCCTTGGAATGAACACAGAGCTTAAAAAAGTCCAGTCGTGGTATGCGATTGCTGGTGATGGCGTTTTCACGAATAAAGGAACGGCAAAGTCATACAGGGATCTCGTAACTACCTCTAAAATTCTACATGAACTATTAAGCATCTCGGGTGGCCGTAAAAGACAGCTGGATAAACATCACAAATACCTGGTCGATTTTCAGTACAAGTTAGATTCACTCTCAAGTGATACTTTATTGTATGAATTCCCTGCTGATTCTGTAGCAATTGTACGGTATTTTAATAGGATTAAAGCTGCTGCTTATGAGATTGGCCCTACGGATACAGCATTAAATCAGGCCATCATCCATGTAAATGAACTTCAGACACAGGTTAACCTGATTGTAAATAAAATCAGTTCAAGCCTCGATGAAATCGATGGTTATCAACAGGAGCTTTCCGCCAGAACATTTGATCGTGAGTTTGCCAACCTGGGAGGTACGATCGAAAATGCGAGGCCGTTCAGCGAAATTCTTCACTTTTCGCAAGCCAAGGGCTACCTGGTCTTTCTGTTTTATGCACAAAACAATAAGGGGAAGATACTGCTGATTTTTTTCCTGGTAATCGCGCTCACCTACTTTCTAAAAGGATTGAAACGAATTCTTATTGCTGAAAATGTTTTACGGACAGATTTTGAAGGGCAACTGATCCTCCGTTACCCATTGCTATCTTCCGTTGTGATTATTTTAAATGTGTTTCAGTTTATTTTTGCAGCGCCTCCATTTATTTTCAATGCTTTGTTCTGGATGCTGTCTGCTATTTCCCTGACATTCATTTTCAGAAACTTCATAACAAAGTACGGGATGAATGTGTGGCTTATTTTTCTGTTGTTATTCGTGTTCGCTTGCGCCGATAACCTGATTTTGCAGGCCTCCCGGATTGAACGATGGGGTATGCTGATCCTTGGCATTGCAGGTGTATTCACAGGTTCAATCATTGTGACAAGTAACCGGAAAAAAGAATTTCGGAAAAAACTGATTATCTACTTTATTGGATTTGTGGTGATACTGGATTTTATATCAATTATTGCCAATGTTTTTGGCCGTTATAATCTTTCGAAAACACTGCTCACAAGCGGCTATTTTAATGTCATCATTGGCATTTTATTTCTCTGGACGGTTCGTTTAATCAATGAAGGACTTTCACTTGCCTTCAGTATTTATACGAAGCAGGAAAAGAAATTATTTTATATCAACTTTGAATTGGTGGGGAAGAAGGTCCATCCGTTATTCTATCTCTTTCTGATCGTCGGTTGGTTTATCCTGTTTATGCGCAATTTCTTTGTATATAAATTAATTTCTGAACCATTAAAGAATTTTTTATTTACTGAAAGAGTTGTTGGTGATTACGCTTTCACAATTGGAAAGATACTGACCTTTTTTATGATCATGGCGATCGCTGTTATCATTTCGAGAGTTGTTTCATTTTTTGCTACTGACAGGAGTTCCGAAACGGGAACGGATATTACTGAACAAAAAACAGGTGTCGGAAGCTGGCTTTTACTGATACGAATTACGATTATCAGTTTGGGCCTGTTCGTCGCTTTTGCGGCTGCCGGCATTCCGATGGACCGGATTACAATCATTCTCGGCGCTTTGGGAGTGGGCATCGGTTTTGGTCTTCAGCCATTGGCGAATAACCTGATCAGCGGACTTATTGTATCATTTGAAAAGCCAGTTAACGTGGGGGATATCATTGAAATAAATGGACAGTCAGGAACAATGAAGTCCATCGGTTTCAGAAGCAGCATCCTTACTTCATGGGACGGCGCTGAAGTTATTATTCCCAATGGTGATTTGCTGAATGCGCATTTGGTAAACTGGACAATGGGGAATCCCCGCCGGCGGATTGATATCATTGTTGGCGTTTCGTATGGAACCGATCTTCAGTTAGCCAAACAAGTAGTGTCTGATTTGCTAAAAAATGATGAAAGGATTTATAAATATCCGGCTCCTACGGTACTTGTCATCGGTTTCAATAGCAGTTCTATCGACTTAAAAGTACTGTTCTGGGTACGACATATCCGCGAAATGTGGGCTTTAAAGAGCGATATTATTACGGCAATCGATGTCGCATTTAAGGAAAATGGCATTGTGATTCCATTCCCGCAGCATGATCTGCACATACGTTCCGGTATGCCTGACTTTATAAGAGATTCAGAAAATGAAGATCGTAAGCATTAGATTCATTTCAAACCCAGCGGGTTTATATGTTTATAGAAATAGGTTGCGAAAGAGCTACATTTTACTCCGGAGTCGAATATCCTATTTTGATCTCATTTTCTATAAACATACAACCTCTCTGAGGTCATTTGAAAATAAATGCAATTTCATTTTACAGTTATCTGTTTTAAGGTTGGAGTTTCGTCACTCCCGATTCTCTGGTAGCTAAAAGACTTTTCAAAGCGCTTATTTGGAATACTAAAAAAAACATATTACCTTTTTAAATACATATCGTCATGAGTAGGATACGATTCAGCCACCAATTTGCTTTTCTCATTTTGATCTTTTTGACATTTGAAGCCAAAGCACAATTAGATCAATCTTTAAAAATCATTCAAGAAGATGGTTACATTGAGACAATTGACAATTACGTGGGTTTGAAATTATCGATGAGTAATGCGACAGAGACTTTTTTAGTCCGGACACTGACCAACAAAATCGACCTTTATCCGAATACATCGAACATCGGCAAAATCAGTTTCAACTACCGGTTATAGTTTCAACCCAAAATTCTCGGTGAAGTCACTGACAACACAGACCGAGCGGCAGTTAAAGAGTGCCGGAAGCTTTATCCCGTTGGCTGCATACCGTTATTACATCATTGACGACCGGACTCCGCTCACCTCAACTAACAGCTCCCAAAGATCAAATAATTTTGAGTTTGCCATTAGCGCCGGATACCATTACACATTTGTCATCAAACAGAATTTTTATTTTTCCCTCGGGTTCACTCCTGGCGTCGGCTACAATTTTACTAAGTTATACACCCGGTCTCAATCAGACAATATGATCACCCGGAGTAAAAGTCCTGAATTCCGGTGGGATGGGAGAGGAGCGATCGGTTACAACGGAGACCGCTTTTTTGCCGGTGCCATCCTGAATTTAGGTGGCTCTTCTTTCCGGCAGGAAAATACAACCGTGATCAATCATGATTACACCGCTTTCTACCAGGTATTTATTGGTTTCAGGCTGAATGCCCCCGGAATATTACGTGAAGGTGTTGACGAAGCACTGAGATTGAAAAACGGCAGGTTTTAGTCAGGAGCGATAGGAATCAAATTTTAGATTAAAATCCCTTTCGTTTTGGGGTCATCGACTAACCTTCTAACGTTTGCGACTACCCTTCGAGCGGTCGCAGACCCTCGAAGGGTGGGTAAACGCCGCTTCGAGGGTCTGCGACCGCTCGAAGGGCTACTTCTTTTTTTCGGGTGCAGAAATTTCACCGTTATAGGAAATCGGGCTGCGATTATTGCTGGTGATTGAAAGCGATGCACTGCCTTCGAAACTCACCGAAAGCGATATCTTGTAATAATCATTGGTTCCCTTAATGCTTGCATTAACCTGATAGTTTTTAGTGCCTTTAGTAACGGTGTAATCTTCGGGCGTCCCTCCAAATTTCAAACCACCATCACCGCCATAACCGATACTGCCGTATGCTTTACCAAAAAAAGGCATATAACTTTCAATGCTGTCGGGATGAAATTTTACATAGTTTGTGTTTGTAGTCAAATCCATCGTTTTGAATCCCGTGGGAATAGCCGTCCGACCGATAAAAACAAATTCCTTCGCATTAATCATCGCCTCGGTTTGCTGTTGTTTTTTGATGGCTCGTTCTGCCCTTAGTTGTTTTTTACTTTTTTCCTGGGCAAAAAGGGTGGTTCCAATGATTAGGAAAAGAACCATTAAAGTTGAAATTTTTGAGTTCATAATTTATGCCTTTAAACTTTTACTATTTAACCAACATTTTTCAAAAACTTAGATACTATAATTTATCCAATTCCTTTTTAATGGTTTCGATCATCCATCCCGAAACGGCACCCTGGTTTTCGGGACGGGAAAATGCCTGGAATGAAACGGTCACTATTCCGGGTTTTAACGCTAAAACGCTGATAACAGGAAGTGGATCGCTTAATATTTCTGTATTCAGCATAATTTCGGGCAAAATCAACTTGCGAAGGTCTTCTATATTTGTGCTTCCGGGCAGATCAACGACGATTTCTGCAAGCGCCTTTCCAAGGTGCGTAAAATTGACAATCGTTCCGTTCGAAACGGCTCCATTGGGAAGGATAATCGTTTCACCTTTTGATGAATTCAGCACAGTGTTGAATATCTGGATCTCTTTTACCGTACCAATTTTGCCCAGTGTTTCAATTACTTCACCTACTTTGTATGGTTTGAACATCAGGATAAGCACACCTCCTGCAAAATTGGCCAGTGTGCCCTGTAATGCCAGACCAACAGCCAAACCCGCAGCTCCAATTATTGCAATAAATGAGGTTGTTTGAATACCAATCATCCCTGCAACACTGATCAGCAGGAGTACTTTCAACACAATAGTGATCATACTTCTCAAAAATGACCGCAACGACTCATCCATCTTACCCATACCGATGGAAGCTGCCTTACCAATTCTTCCAATCACCCACCAACCGACAACCAGCACGACAAGCGCCATCACCAACGATGGAAGATAGTTTAATACCAGCAATTTAATACTTTCATAGTAAGTTTCAATCTGACTCATGATAATTGATTTAAAGGTTTGTTTTTTATTGCTACTTAAGGTTTAGAAAAACAAGTGGCTGACTGCGTTTCCGGCAATATTGGCTTATGAGTACCTGGTAAATCTTAATTTGTAAACAGCATTCTAACAATGTCATCCATCCATAAACTGAAATTATTATTACTAACAGCTTAGGTGTTTATCTTGTTCAATGTTTTAAAAAGATAATATTTATAGCCGCTTCGAGGAACTGCAATTAACCTTCGAGGGTCTTCGACTAACCTTCGAGCGGTCGCAGACCCTCGAAGGTTGGGTAAATGCCGCTTCGAGGGTCTGCGACCGCTCGAAGGGCTGGGCTATTTTTTTCCTTCCTTTTTAAGCGCCTTCTTCGCTTCGCGATTCATCTTGCGGTTCTCTTTCGAAGGGAGCATTGTTTCCTGTAATCCCGATACGACCGACTTAATTACAAGGTTCATAAATCCTTTGTTAACATCGCGCGCTACATCGAATTTTACAACACGCGGCGCTTTATCTGCCGAGGCGGGATTGCTGGAATTCAGGTAACTGTTCGCGGCAAAGCTAATCAACGAATTCTTTAGCCTCGAATATTTTTTCAGATCGATGGTTAACCCCAGGTCGTGATAAAGAAATTCCATATCGCCGGAAGCATTCCCTGGATAACCATTCCCTGAAAAATTGATTGCATCAACGAAACCTGTCTTGACACTTGTGGAGCCAAATGCCTCAATTATACGGTTTAAATCTTTAAATTCGAAAGGTTTGATGGCACCTTTAAAACGAAACTCAGGATTCGTATAACTAAACTCCAACCCCAGATCGAACGGAACCTTGTTCTCGAGGTAACCATTCAGCTCTACCGAAAGCCGTGTGCCGGGTATCCGGTTCGATATATTCTGAGCCCTTAAATTCATCCTCCTGATTTTCACACTGGCCAGCTCTCCGTCTATCTTCTTTTCCTGGTATTCAACCGCCGATCCCGATATCGTTAATTCATGAATTGTCAGCGGAATGCCGATTGTATTTAATTGCTGTCCCGGAAATTCGGGAAGCCGTTTCAAATCTACATCCTTTGTTTTATCCCTGTAAATTAACACATCCGCGCTGTCGAGGCTTACCTTTCCGACCAAAAGCGTCCGGTAAAACCGAAGACTGTCAATACTGATATTCGAAACATCTACCTTTTTTACGGTGATGGAATACAATTCTTTCTGATACTTGTTTTGCTGATTGAATGCCTCGTGACTAAGTGTGGGTTTCAGGATCGCATCGCTGATATGCACCGCCTTTTCGCGTTGCGATAATCCGACCAGCTGAGCGCCGATCAGGTAAGTGCTGTCAGCCGTCACCAGCTTCCAGTCCTCTATTCGCGTTGTGTAGTTCCCAACCTGGAAATCGACCGTATCGGGCCGCTGCTGGATCGCAAACGAATCGACATTCAACTGGTAGTTATTCGATTCCATCGATTTAAAACTGCCCGTTTTAGAATGAATGGCTAAATCCCGCAACCCCAGGTCAGCCTTTCGGAACGACAACGAATCGGCACCGGTAAGCTGGCTGAGATAGATATCACTTACAAATACATTCAATGCCCCTATTTTATAATGGCTTCCCTCGTGTTCGTCATCCATTGTCATCGATCCGTCGCGCAGGACAAATTCTTTCAGAAAATAGGAATCAAGGTAACTTTTAAGTCGTTCGATCTCCGCTTTCGTCGTTTTATCACCGGCTTTAAATGGGAACAGCACATGATTTCTCCCTGTTAGTTGCACCGAAATCTCCGGCTTTTCAATCTCGATCGAACTCACCTGCAACCGGTTTTGTTTGAGCAATGTATAAAGCTCAACACCATTGAGGTCGATTCTGCTGGTCGTCAAAATAAACGAGCTATTGATGTACGGATAAGGTTGCAGAGGGACTTTCTTCGGTCCGATGACCACATTCCTGATCTTCACCTCCCCTGTGAAAATATTGATGTTCAGATGGTCGAAACTCAGGTCATACACATCGGAGATCACATTCGCATTAAAGCTCCGCATAATAGCATTGGAGATCATCCGGTTGAAATTCGTATAAACATAGAACGAAATTACCGATAAGATCACGATAACGGCCAGCACGATCATCCTCAGAACCTTGTGCGATATTTTACTCATCGATCGAAAATTTCAATTCGAATACCGGCCTGCTGCCCATATTCCCGGGCGCATCTTTATTAGGAATCAGCATCTTAATTCGGGTAGAGTCGTCGACTGCATGCAAAGCCGCTTCAATCTTGCGAATACGCGTTAGTGTAAAACTGCTTTGTATCGAATCGACCTGGTGATTTCCGATCAGCTGCATACATCCTTTAACCAAATCGACCGTATCCGGCTGGATTTTCTGAGCGACAAAAGCGGCAAACTGTTTTTTCTCTTTTTGGTAATCAGTACCTGTAGCAGCATTAAAACGCTTACCGGCTTCTTCGAGGGCGATCTCCTGTTTCTCGAGTTCGACGTCGTTGTAATAAGCCATTTCAATTTTCATATCGGGCTTTTTCTTCTCCAGTTCAGAGAACAACTTAATGCGCCGCATATGACCATTCGTAAGTGTTGTATCGGCATAGTTAAACTCGATTCCCCTGATCTCGTCAGGATCAACTCCCATCAAACTTGATAAAGCCCTGAATGGAGATGAAACAACCTTCACTACCAGGTTTTTAAAAACCTGCCAGACAAGTTTGCCAATTTTTGTCCGGGGATCGTTTAAGTCGCCATTAACCGGAAGATCGAGGATAATATCGCCATGAACATCTCTTAAAAGGTAGAACGCCAGTTTCAACGGGATATTCATTAATCCGCCGCTCTTTTTCCCCAACTTCGCGTTGCGGATAATCAGTTTATTCTCGCTGGTCAGTTGCCGGGCGGTTATCACGGTCTTTCCCTCGTAATACATGTTTCCAAGGATAATCGGCGTGCCAACGTAATACTTCGAAAGGATATTAAGATCGGTCAGCAGGAAATTCGTGATCACGTAATTGACCTTTAGTTCATACGGATCTGAAGGATTGATCCCCAGTTCCGCCTTTAGTTTCCCTCTTTTGTTAAGCCGCGCAGTCGAATAGGCGGTGACCCATTTCTTCGTCGAAGTAATCGAATCAACTTTCAACGCTACCTGGTCGATATGATAGTCGAACGGATCGCCATATGTATTATCGCGGAAATCGAGCAGGCCATTATCTATTTTAAAATGATTGACCTGGTAGTAATATTCGAATGGTTCGCTGCTCGTAGTAGTATCGACCATTAAATTCAGAAAGTTGTTTGTCGAATCTTTCATCTCGAAGTAGAGATAAGGTTCGGTAAGGGTGACCTTGTCGAAATTAAAAACAAACTTCATCGGGTACGAATCGGTCATTGTTACGTTACCGCTGCCAGCCCCCAAAACCTTGCGATCCGAAAGATCTTTCGCCACGAAACCAACCACATTTGCATCGGCACGCATCATCATCGAATCTGGTTGATTGATATTCCCCTCAACGTGAAATTTTCCATCGGCCAATCCTTCATAACTTTTAAACCTGAAAAAGGGTTTCATATAGGGAAGGAATGGTGCGATATCTAACTTACTCACCGTAAAATCTGCATTGTAGGTCCCATTTGTTTGATGATAACCGGCCATGGCCTGCAAGAACCCGCCATTCTCGAAATAGAATTTAAGACCGGCCTCGCTGATCTGCTCGCGGTTGTAACTGACGTACGGAATGGTGAATCCCAGGTTACTCATGACATTTGTGTAATTCATCCCCTTATCGTTGAAGGTAGCCTTGCCCCCGACAAGCGAAATATTTCTCATTGTATATTTGAACGGACCTGAAGCTTTACTGACCGTGTCGGTTTTCGGTTTCGAATTGAAGAATGCAATGATATCGTCGAAATTAAAGACAGAATCGGTTCGGATAATCGTCACTTCGGGTTTGACAAAGCGAAATTTTTCGATGTCGAGTTCGGAAGAAAACAGGCGCAGCGGATTGATATCGACCGTTAAGGAATCGAACGCGACAAAAGGTGTCTGCTCGTCGGCTTCGAACATCCTGAAGCCAATAATGCTGAACGTGGAGGTGAAATAGTTGATCCGGAGCTGGTCAACCGACAATTTCCGGCCAACGTATTCTTTGCCATGCTCGTTGATGTATTTCTTAGCAACAGGCGGCAAAGCAATTAAAGCGATAATAATCAAAACTATAAGAGCGGGTAAAACGAAGAAGAGAATAATTTTAATCGCTTTTTTCATAACACAATGTACTATTTTAAAGATTTCAATCTTACAATAACAACCGATTTTGGATGATGTTCAAAGATAGTATAAATTGATGAAGGTGTGATTCTAAACAAACCGGCTGAAGGCAACCAAATCGATTTGATCACCCTGGCAAGCGCTGCTTAAAATTAAAATATCGCACGAATAAAATAATGGCAGACGTTCGCCCGCGAGCAATAATTCTGAAAAAACTCCTTCATTAAGGCTAAAAAACAGTAAAATTATCTTCAAATTGCTAATCGGTATTTAATCTAATTCTAAATTGCAATAACACATAGATAGAATTATATTCTAAATAGAAATGTATTTGTTTTAAATATAGGTACATATATAGATTTATGCATACGTACTTATTATAAGTAACATATTAAGAGATCAGATCACTAACTTAGAATAAGTTTGAAACGAAAAGATATGAAGTATATTTCGCACAAAATTGCATGATGTTAATAACATTCATGCAATAAAAATGAATTTCACGAAAATATTAAGCAGATGAAAAGATTTATTTCTGGATTGAAAGTGGCGCTGCTTGTTACATTGATTACCTCAGGATGTACGAAACAAACAGTCGAAGATCAGACGGGACTATCAGATATTCCCACTGAAAAAGCCGCAAAAATCAGCAGTGTTGTTTTCGGAGGAACCAGCACTTACGTTGTTTTTGCATGGAATGACCTTGGAATGCACTGTCTGAATCCCACTTATGACAAGATGGTGATTCTCCCTCCTTACAACAATCTGAAGGTGCAGGTCGTTAAAAGAGGTAAAGTACCGACCGTAGTAACATCGGGGTTATCAGTTTCTTATTCAATCGACAATAATACCTATTCGGTTGGGAAACAAAACTACGGTCAGTTCTGGACCTATGCGAAGAAACTATTCGGCGCAACGCTGGCACCGAATATCGGATTGACCGGGAATGGTCTGTCGGGAACAATGAAAGCCGAAACAGGGTTTTTTAGCGCAGAAGGGATTCCTGTGGTACCAGTTTATGACTCGGGTGTAAAAGATCCTTATCAGCAAGCCACCATCACTGTAAAAGATGCCACCGGTAAGATTGTGGCCACCACAAAAACAGTGATACCAACCTCCGATGAGATTAATTGTGCCAAATGTCATGGTGCAAATGCCTTCGACGACATCCTGACCAAACACGACAAGGCGCACAAAACAAAGCTGATGACCAGTAAACCGGTACTTTGCGCCAGTTGTCATGGTTCGCCTGCACTTGGATCGACTTCGCCAGGCAGTTCGGGTAAATACCTGTCGCAAGCAATACACGGCTACCATGCAACCAAAGGTGCTTCGTGCTACGACTGTCACCCGGGTGCAACCACCAAATGCAGCCGAAGTGCACGTCATACTTCCGCCAACGGCAATTGTACAGCCTGTCATGGCAGCATGGCCAATGTCGCTTCGACTGTCGCCGCCGGAAGAATACCATGGGTTGGCGAACCAACATGCGTAAGCTGTCATAAAGGGGTGGCGGGTATTGATATCGGGACTACTCTTTATAAAAACGGACACGGTCACGGTAACCTGTTCTGCTCGGCCTGTCATGGAAGTCCACATGCAATGGTTCCTTCGCTGAATGTGAAGGATAACTACCAGGAATTGCAATACCAGGGTTCGACACGCCCTGTAAAATCGATCGGCAGTTGCGGTATTTGCCATAAAAGCTCGCGTGGCGGTTCCGAGATTAAAGAATTTGCCGAAAAACATGCCGGCACTTCGCCAGAGACAAAAATTGCTTGTCACACCTGTCATACCGAAGTTTCGGCAACAACATCCAAATGGCCTCATGCTTTCCAATGGAAAAACTCAGGAGGCAATCCTGCAGGAGTATCCGACTAAATAACAGTTCATGTTAATAAATAAACCCTGGAATGACTGAATGGTAGCAGTTACGCTGGATTAATTTGCTGCCGCGGCAGAATAGTTACTACATCCTCATCTCGATTTTAAACCCCACCAGTTTGTCCGTAAACTGGTGGGGTTTTTGTCTCTAATCTGCTTGTGCAAATTAAAAATCATTTAACTTTGGTAGGTTAATTTATAGCAGATGAGTTTGTTTTGGTCAATTAAAAAATTGTCAGGAAGGTACAAATTCGGAAGATATTTCATCATGGAAATTACCAGATTGGAATTTATTTTGGTTTTGACGAAGACTTGAAAAACAAAGCGAGAAGTATTGGAGCATGTTGGAGTCAGACGAATAAATGCTGGTATTTGTTGTATAATAAGGATAATTACAACGCGATAAACCGTACCTTTGAGGATATTGAAATCATTAAAGATACAAACAGTCAACGGCAATCTGAACCTGCTGTTATACAGCAAGAAACTGTTCACATAGCTGATGTAATCAGCGAAATTCAGCCCAATACACCGGCTGAACATAAGGGTTTAAACCCTGAATTTGCCAGCAAGATTGTTTTTTTAGGAACCACCGGTAAATACTGGATTTTAAAAGTACCCTACAAGGAAGGGATCATACCTAAATTGATGGATATAAAAGGGGTGTACTGGAACAAAAGCCAAAAAGCCTTTTTTGTACTTAGACATGTCAACGTAAAAATAAAGGTTGAAGCCTTGTTAGGTATTGGTGAGTTATTTCCACATGCGTATTTTAATTTGGAAACTGTAGTTTCAAATCCGAATACTTTTATTGAACTAAACGAGTACAAGATTGATAAAAAGTGGATGATATTAAGTTGTCCACCAATACCTTATTTGATAGAACAGGTAAAACGTTGGGAAGGAAGCCGCTACAGCAAAGCTAACCAGTCGTATTTGCTTACTGCGACGCCTGCCATGTTCGAAAACCTCCAAAAACTGGCCGGAGAGTTGAATGTTCCTATTCACAATAAGTTACCTGATAAATATTTAAGTAAATATGACAGAGAAAGGCTTATCACCTTCGAGTCTGAATATGCTGGTTAATGCATTGTTATACTATTTCCGAACAGTTTTGAAACGGAATACGTTTGAAATCAAGTTACCACGACCAAGAAAAGAACATCATTTGCCAACCGTTCTGACGATGGAAGAATGTGCCCTGATTTTCGGTAATATCGATAATCCCAAACACAAATTATTGATGTTGATTGGATATGGTGCAGGATTAAGGCGCAGTGAGATCGTGATGTTGAAATGGGCAGATATCCTTTTTGAGGAGCACAAGATCCATGTTAAACAAACGAAAGGAAATAAGGACCGGATTGTGATGTTGCCTTACTCGGTAGTGGCCTATTTGCAGGATTACCGGAAGCTTTATCCGAGCGATAGTTGGGTATTTCCCGGACAATACAAAGGCGAAGCTTTGAGTACGCGTACCGTTCAGCAGGTGATGAAAAATGCGGTGACTAAAGCCGGACTTGAAAAGAAGGCAACCGTACATACGCTTCGGCATTCGTTTGCAACGCATTTGCTTGAAAGCGGAACAGACATAAGGTACATCCAGCAATTGTTAGGGCACAGCAGTATTAAGACAACGATGATTTACACGCATATAACACCCGTGGCCGCTAAGAAAATTGTAAGTCCGCTTGATAATTTACCGGCAGGTAATTTTGAAATTAAGAGATTAAATAAAGACAATAAATAGTTTTGTTAATTAAGTATTTGTTATTTTTGTCATAATACAACATCAAACAATTAAACCATCATGAAAAAGCAAAGCGGATTGAAAAT
>Ga0209724_1000479_pt1 | contig 38632 bp, 32 predicted proteins | sample grotaG_FD_184143 | JGI IMG/M metagenome (GOLD analysis project Ga0209724, IMG submission 184143) | Glacier valley bacterial and archeal communities from Borup Fiord, Nunavut, Canada, to study Microbial Dark Matter (Phase II) -... | ecosystem: Environmental > Aquatic > Freshwater > Ice > Glacier ... | reverse complement strand
GTGATCCCGTGAAGCGCGTCGGCGAGGTGTTGAGTGTCGACGTCGAGGTGGGAGCGGACGGGCACGATCTCGCGCGCGGCATGGTGCTCGATCTCCTCGGCGGCGGGCGCCATTTTTGGCGCGGTGCGCGAAGCTTCGTCGAGCTGGTTTTCGAACAGTCGCCGGCGCACGTTTTGGCGATCCACGGGTTCGTGCGTGGCGAACCGCAATTCGAGTACTTCCTATGAGCGAAACCTCTGATGTCCTCACCGACGATCCGCTCTGGTTCAAAGACGCGATCATCTACGAGATCCATATTCGCGCGTTCCAGGATTCGACAAACGATGGCATCGGCGACATCGTCGGCCTGATCAGCCGGTTGGATTATCTTTCCGACCTCGGTATCACCGCGATCTGGGTGCTGCCGTTCTACCCCTCGCCGCTGCGCGATGGCGGTTACGACATCGCGGACTACACGAGCGTGCATGACAACTACGGCACCCGCGAAGACTTCGGCCGGTTGCTGACCGAGGCCCACAAGCGCGGCATCCGCGTGATCACCGAGCTCGTTTTGAACCACACCTCGTCGGAGCATCCGTGGTTTCAGGCGGCGCGGCGCGCGCCAGCCGGCTCGCCCGAGCGCGAGTTCTATGTCTGGAGCGAGACGCCGGCGCCGTACAGCGACACGCGGATCATCTTCAAAGACTACGAGAGCTCGAACTGGTCGTGGGATCCGGTCGCGAAGGCGTACTACTGGCACAGGTTTTACAGCCATCAGCCCGATCTCAACTTCGACAATCCCGCGGTCCACGAGGCGCTGTTCGCGGTCCTCGATTTTTGGTTCGAGATGGGTGTCGACGGTATGCGGCTCGATGCGGTGCCGTATCTCTACGAGCGCGAAGGCACGAGCTGCGAGAACCTCCCCGAGACCCACGACTTCTTGAAACAGCTGCGGGCGCGGATCGACGCGAAGTTCAAAAACCGCATGCTGCTCGCCGAGGCCAACCAGTGGCCCGCGGATGCCGCGGCGTACTTCGGCGATGGCGACGAATGCCACATGAACTTCCACTTTCCGCTGATGCCGCGGATGTTCATGGCGCTCGAGACCGAGGACTCGTTTCCGATCATCAATATCCTCAAGCGCACGCCGAAGATTCCGGATAGCTGCCAGTGGGCGACGTTCCTCCGCAACCACGACGAGCTCACGCTCGAGATGGTCACCGACGAGGATCGCGACACGATGTATCGCGGTTACGCCGCCGATCGCATGGCTCGGATCAACTTGGGCATCCGTCGCCGACTGGCGCCGCTGCTCGGTGTCCGCCGCAAGATCGAGCTGATGACGGCGCTCCTCCTCTCGCTGCCCGGCACGCCCGTACTGTACTACGGCGACGAGATCGGGATGGGCGATAATATCTATCTCGGCGACCGCGATGGCGTGCGTACGCCGATGCAGTGGAGCTCGGATCGCAACGGAGGGTTCTCGAAAGCGAATCCCCAGAAGCTGTTCCTGCCCACGATCATCGATCCCGAATATCACTACGAGGCGATCAACGTCGAAGCGCAGCAAGGCAACTCTGCGTCGCTCTTGTGGTGGATGAAGCGCACGCTCGCGAAGCGCAAGGAGAGCCGGATCTTCGGGCGTGGCTCGATCGAGTTCGTGACGAACGATAATCCGCGCGTGCTCGCGTTCGTACGCGAATACGAGGGCGAGCGCGTGCTCGTGATCGCGAACCTGTCGCGATTCGTGCAATGCGTGCGGCTCAACCTCGAGGCGCGCCGAGGCATGGTGCCGAGCGAGCTGTTCGGACGGACGCAGTTTCCCGAGATCAGCGACGCGCCGTACTTCATGTCGCTCGGCGCGTACGACTTCTATTGGTTCGCGCTCGAGAAGCCGGCGGCCGAACACCCGGCCGAGCGACCCGCGCTCGTTGCGAAGGGCGCGTGGACCAACGTGCTCGAGGCGAAGCGGCCACTCACTCGCGCGCTCGTGCAGTACGCCAAGGCGAAGCGCTGGTACCGCGGCAAGGCGCGCACTCCCAAAACGACGCAGATTACCGATGTGATCCGGTTCGGCGATCAGCCGTTCGTGATCGTGTTACTGGCGATCGAGTACGACCGCGGCAAGCCGGAGACCTACGTGATGCCGGTCGCATTCGCCGAGGATGCGGATCCGGTCGAGGCGGCGCGGACTCCGAGCATGGTGATCGCAAGCGTCGCGCTCGAGGTCGAAGGCCGCGGCACCGTGACCGGCGTGCTGTACGACGCGCTCGCGAACGACGCGTTCGATGTGGCGATGCTCGTGACGATCCAGGGCGGTTTGAAGGGCCGCGGCACGCGCGGTGATGTCACCGGCGAGGCGATGGCGGCACTCCGCAACATGCCGCCCGAGACGCCGCTCGTGCCGCACATGACCTCGACGGATCAAACCAACAGCAGCGTCGTGTATGGCGAGCATCTGATGCTGAAGTTGTTCCGCGTGATGGAGGAGGGCCCGAGCGCGGAGCTCGAGATCGGCCGCCAGCTCGCGACCGTCCCGGAGTATCGCGGCACCGCACGACTCGCGGGCGTGCTCGAGTATCACGACCAGGGCACCGACTCGACGCTCGGGACGCTGTTCGAGTTCGTCCCGAACCACGGCGATGCCTGGCAGCTCACACAAGATGCGCTGGATCGCTACTTCGATCGGCTGGTGTCCGACGACCATCGGCCGGAGTCACCGCCGATCGAATCGCTACCGCTGACCGCGCAGGTAACCCGTATCGTTCCGGATCGCGCGGTCGATTGGCTCGGCCCGGTGCTCGATCGGATAAGACTGCTCGGCATTCGCACCGCGGAGCTTCACCTGGTGCTCGCCGCGAGCGCGAGTCCGCTGTTCGCGCCCGAGCCGTACGACATCATGCACCAGCAGTCGGTGTATGGATCGGCGACCGCTCACGTCGCACGCACGTTCGATCTCTTGCGCAGCCAGCTGCCAAAACTACCGGCGGAGATCGTGCCGCTCGCGGAGACCGCGCTCGCACGCGAGAGCCAGCTCGATCGGGTGCTGGCCGCGATTACGCGGCATCGCATCGATGTCTCGCGCATCCGCGCGCACGGCGATTATCACCTCGGTCAGGTGCTGTGGACCGGCAACGATTTCGTGATCATCGACTTCGAGGGCGAGCCGGGGCGGCCGCTGTCGCAGCGGCGCTTCAAGCGGACTCCGCTGCGCGACGTCGCCGGGATGGTGCGCTCGCTGCACTACGCGAGCGCCGCAGCGCTGCGCAATGGCAAGCATCGCCCCGAGGATGTCGCGATGTTGCAGCCGTGGGCGCGCGCGTGGTCGGAGTGGATGTCGGCAGCGTTTGTCGCGGGCTACCTCGGCAAAGCCGCCGGCACGCGGCTCGTGCCGAAGAAGGAGACCGATCTCTCACTGGTCCTGGAGTTCTTCCTGCTCGAGAAGTGCGTCTACGAGATCGGCTACGAGCTGGATAACCGCCCCGACTGGGTCGAGATTCCGCTCCGCGACCTGCTGTCGCTCCTGGAGCAGAGATGAGCTTCGGTGAGCTCGATGCGCACCTGATGCACGAGGGCACCCATCCAAAATTGTTCGAGAAGCTTGGCTCGCACCTCGACGCCACCGGCGTGACTTTCGGCGTGTGGGCGCCTCATGCCAATGCGGTGAGCATCATCGGTGATTTCAATCAGTGGAAGCCGGGCGCGAATCCCTTGCGCGAGGCCGACGGCGTGTGGAGTGGGCGGGTCGAGGGGCTAGAGCGCGGTGCGCTCTACAAGTTTCACATTCACGCGAAGCACTACGAGGTCGCGAAAGCGGATCCATTCGCGCAGCGTCACGAGACTGCCCCGGGGACGGCCTCGGTCGTGTGGTCGATGCAGTACGAGTGGCGCGATGCCGGCTGGATGAAGACGCGCGCACAGCACTCGAAGCCCGACGCACCCGTCGCGATCTACGAGGTGCATCTCGGATCGTGGAAGCGCGATGGTGATCGGATGCTGACGTATCGAGAGATCACGCCCTTGCTCGTCGAGCATGTGAAGAAGCTGGGGTTCACGCACGTCGAGCTGATGCCGTTGACCGAGCACCCGTTCTACGGGTCGTGGGGCTACGAGACGACCGGATACTTTGCCGCGACCTCGCGCTACGGCACGCCGGAGGATCTGATGGCCATGATCGATGCACTGCACGCCGCGGGCGTGGCGGTGATCCTCGATTGGGTGCCGGCGCACTTCCCGACCGACGAACACGGGCTCGGCTACTTCGACGGCACGCCGCTGTTCGAGCACCCGGATCGCAAGCTCGGGTTCCATCCCGAATGGGACACCGCGATCTTTGACTTCGGTCGACCGGAGGTGCGCAGCTTCCTGCTCTCGAGCGCGCTGTACTGGCTCGAGACCTTTCACCTCGACGGGCTGCGCGTCGATGGCGTGGCCTCGATGCTGTATCGCGACTACGGGCGCGAGCAGGGCGAGTGGATTCCCAACGATCTAGGCGGCAACGAGTACTTCGAGGCGGTCGAGCTGCTGAAGCAGCTGAACGTCGCGATCACGCGCGAGCTCCCCGACACGATCACGATCGCGGAAGAGTCGACTTCGTGGCCGAACGTGACGAAGCCCGAAGGCCTGGGGTTCTCGTACAAGTGGGACATGGGCTGGATGCACGACACGCTCGAGTATCTCGAGCGCGATCCGATCCATCGCAAGTTTCACCACACCCAGCTCACGATGCGCGGGCTCTACGCGTGGAGCGAGAAGTTCGTGATGCCGCTCTCGCACGACGAGGTCGTGCACGGGAAGCATTCGCTGCTCGAGAAGTTCCCGGGCGATCGGTGGCAACAGCTCGCGACGCTGCGCTTGCTCTACGCATACATGTACACGCTGCCGGGCAAGAAGCTGTTGTTCATGGGCAGCGAGCTCGCCGAGGCGCGCGAGTGGAATCACGATGCCGCGCTCGACTGGGCGCATGCGCATACGGAGATCGAGCTGGTCGTCGGCACGCTCAATCATCTGTATCGCAGCGAGCCGGCGCTGCACGAGCTCGATTGCGAGCCGCGTGGGTTCCGCTGGATCGATCCGGACGATGCGGAAAATTCGATCCTGACGTACGAGCGCCTGGCGCGCGACGGCACGAGCATCGTGTGCGCACTGAACTTCACGCCGGTGCCGCGTCACAACTACCGCGTCGGAGTGCCGAGACCGGGAATGTGGCGCGAGATCTTGAACACGGATGCGACGTCGCTCGGCGGCAGCGGGCAGGGCAACCTGGGCGGCGCCGAGGCAATGCCGGTGCGGTCACACGGTCGGGAGCTATCGCTGGCGATCACGGTGCCGCCGCTCGGCGCCGTGCTGTTCAAGCGATGAGCTCCTCGCGCTCCGTGATGAGCGCCGCCGGTTGAACGAGGCTCGCATGCAGGAGCTCGGGGCACGAGCTCCGAGGTGTGACGTGACGTGCGACCAGAGCGTGAAGCACTTCCGCTGGACCGGCACCACGTACGTGTCGCGGTAGCTTTAGGGCTCGACGCTGCCGGACGTGCAGCCGGTCGCGGGGCGAGGCATGCCGCGCTGGTCGGTCGCCGGGCACATCACGCCGGCGCCGTGCGCGGAACCGGTCGTCGCGGGCACGATCGTCGGGCTCGCGCCGCCGTGATCGCCGAGGTCACCGAGCATCGGATCAGCAAACGTGGTCGTCGGCGTGCACTTCGCATCCGCTGCACCGCCAACCACGTGCGTGGCCGGAAACTGCAGGTTGCCATCGCCCGTGCCGGTGACCTGGCACTGCATCGGCGCGCCAGGATTCTTCGCGGTGTTGTTGACGAACAAGTTGCTGACCAGAGACAACGTCGGGTTGCCGCCGATCGCCGCGCCGAAGTACGGGTCGCCACCGTCGGCGTGATTGGCCGAGAATGTCGAGAACGCGATCGTGCCGTCGCCGCCGAACAGGTCGACCGCGCCGCCGAGCCCGGCGAGGGCGGTGTTGCCGCTGAACGTCAGGTTCAAGAACGAGAACGTGGTGCCGTCGGCCTGGATCGCGCCGGCGCCTTTGGTCGCGATGTTGTTCGAGAACGTCGAGGCCAGCACGTTCAGCTGGCTGTTGTGGAAGTACAGCGCCGCGGCTTCGTCGCCGGTATTTCCATCGAACGTGCTGCGATCGATCGTGGTGGTCTGGCGCGCGCCATCGGACGTGCGGCCGAGAGCACCGCCGAGCGCGCCGAGGCCTGCTTTGTTGTGCGTGAACTTCACGCCGCAGAACGTGTGCGTGGTGTCGTCGCCGCCGTCGATGCCGATCGCGCCGGCGTTGCCGCCGGAGCCGGTCTGGTGCTGGCCGTTCGTCGCGACGATGCTGCACATCGACGAGTCATCACCGTTGGCGCCATTGCCGGTCGCGGTGTTGCCATCGAACACCGAATCGTAGACATCGAGCTGGCTGTTGAGCGAGTTGACAGCACCGCCACTCGAGCCTTGGTTGCCCTGGAACACGCTGTTCGCGATCACCGCGCGGCTCACGCCGAGTAAAGCGATCGCGCCACCACCGACATCGGGGCCGAGCGTCTCTGCGGAGTTGGAGAGAAATTGCGAATCGATCACGACGAGCTCGCCATCGCGGAAGTACAGCGCGCCGCCGTAGCCGTCGTAGTAGCCCTGCGAGCACGGCGAGGGCGCCTGCGCGTACTTCATCGTGCCGTGCGAGTGGCCGTGCGCGAACGCGAGGTGCTGCAGCGTCAAGACCGTGTGGTTCACGCGATAATCGGGGTGCAGGAACGACATGATCTGCACGGCATCGCCACCGTCGAGCGTGATGCGGTTGCCGCCGTCGATCGTGGTGTCGACATCCGTGCGGACGCTCAGCGTGGTCGTGATCGCGATCGTCTTTGCTCCACCGCACGAGAACGTGATCTTGCCGCCGGCCGCGAGTGCGGTGACGAGCGCTGCCTGGGTGCACGAATCGGCCGTGCCGGTGCCGACCACTTGATCAGGCGTCGAGGTATCGACCGCGGTGACGGGTGCGCCGCAGGTCGTGCCCGGTGGCGTGATCGGTGTCGCGTCGATCGTCGTGCCACCGTCGCCGGTAGCCCCGTCGTCGCCGCCGCATGCAGCAAGAGCCAATCCAAACACCAGGTGGCGCGAAATCCTCATCTCGCGAGCTTAGAGCGTTGGCGCGGCGAGCGCGAGATCCGTCGCGAGCTCGAGATCGAGCGCACCACCCACCTCGCGGCGTTGCGCATACATCGCGGCAAAGTCACTCGGCAGGCGCAGCGACCAGTTCGCCGTGTGATCGATCACGCCGGGACTATTGAAGCGCTCGTGATAGCCAAACAGGTCGGCGAAGAAGATCGAGACGTTCTCGGCGCGGCACGCGAATAGCTCGGCGAGCATCGCGTTCGCGAGGAAGCCCGGATCCGCCAACCTCCACGGGCGAGCGAGCCCGAGCCGTGCCGCGAGATGGCGGCCCCATGCATCGCGCGTCGCCGTCGGCCACGCGCGGATCAGCTCGAAGATCGGGGCCGTGTCGTGATTGCCGAGCATCACCCAATCGGCGCGCTCGGCATTCTCCATGCGATAGACATCGCTCGCATCGTTGAGGTTCGCCTTCTGCGCGACGCGCCAGCGCCCACACCCGTAGGCGGTCAGCACGGCGCCGAGCGGGCACGGCATCGTCGAGAGCACTTCGAAGCTCAGGTCCGCGGCACTGCGCCCGTGCGTTTCCGCGGCAGCCACGAGCGGGCGCAGCTTCGCGGCATACGCGCGCGCTTGGTCATCGGTGAGCCCGCGCACCCAGCCATCCGCATAACGCTGTTGCACCTGATCGAGTTGCTCGACACCGACCAGCGCGTACGCCGCGAGCTCGGGTAGATCCGGCGACTCGAACAGCCGCGCACCGTCGCGCACCGCCTGGCCATCGTCGCCGGTCTCGGTCTTGTAGACCCACGGGCAGATCCAGCCGTGCGGATGATCGATCCGCATCGAATCGTACTCGGCAAAGGCTTTGTGCGCGCGGGCCCGCAGTAGCTCGCCGGCTCGACCGATCGTCTGCTCGGGATCGAGTACGGGATAGCCCCACGGCTGGCCTGCCGGGTTCGTACGGCTCGGTGGAGCGCCCATCCGATAGCCGGGCAAGAAGGCGGCGCTGTACGCCCATGCATCGGCATCCGCATAGCCAACGGCCAGGTCCCCGTACAACGCGAGGCCCAGCGCCCCGGCATGCCGCCGCACGCGTGCGTGCTCGCGATGCGCCAGGAACTGGCCGAAGCTGTAGCGATCGATCGCGGTCGCGTGGCGCTCGACCAGGGCCGCGACTTGCGGGCCGATCGAGCTCGCAACGATGGCCTCGAGCTGGGCCACTGCATTCGCGCGGCTCGCGATGACCGCGTCCGTCGGTGCGGTTAGCTGGTCGAAGAACGCGATCGCCCGGCCGAGGTTCGCGGCGACGCGCCGATCGAGCGGCGAGCTCACGTTCCACAGATCGCGCTCTGCCTCCGGCCAATCGCGATGCGCCGCTCCACCGTGTGCGGTGGCGAGCGCGGCATACAGTGCATCGCTCGCGAGCCACGCATGGTTGTCCATGCGAAACGCGTCGAGCTCTTCCTGTAGATCCGGTCGCGCACCCTTCGCCATCGCGACGTGCGCCGCCGTCACCAACGCGTGGCTCGCGTCATACGCGTGCACGTGGTTCGTCGCGCCGGTCCACCGGACCTGTGCGATCGCATCTTCATCGACCAATCCGAGATAGCCTTCGGGGCTGATCGTCGCGAGGTTGCGCGAGAAGATCGTCGCATCGTACGGCGAAGGATTGTCGCGCGAGGTCTGGCCCGGCGGTCCGAGCTGCAAGCCGGTAAACCCGAGCTCCTTCGCGAAGCTCGTGAACCGGGCCGCGGCCTTGGTCGCCGGCGAGCCCCGCCCGAGATCCTCGTCCGGATCCGAGGGAAAGCTCACGTCGTGGATCGCTAGCAACAGCCGGCGTACGCCGAGCTGGTCGAGCTTGTTCGCCAGAGCCACGCCGCTAGGCTAGCTCACTATTTCAGGGCGCGTCGCTGCGTGCAACCGCTTGGGTACTTGCCGGTACCGCAGGGGTCAGCGTGGTCTCGAGGTCCGCCAGCTTCTGAGGGCTGCCGTCACCCTTGAGCTTCTTCGCGACGTCGAGCGCAGCGGCCACGCTCTCGCGCTGGCCATCGAGCAGCTTGCCGAGGGCCTTCTTCTGGCCGGCGACCTTCTCGTACGAGTCCTTTGACTTGTCGGCGGTCGGCGCCGACGCGCGATATTCGAACGCGGTGAGGGCATCGGTGCGAAGCAGGTCGAGTGCCCTGGTCACCTGGTTCTGCGTGGCGGCATCGGCCTCGGCGAGCACGGTCGCTTGCAGCCCGTTGGCACCACCGACGTAGACATTGCCGAGCGCGCCGAAGCCCGACGGATCCGGGAGGTCTTCGATCACCAACGTCGGGCGCGTTGTCGCCGGGAAGTCGCTCGGATAGACCGCGAATACGAGGGCGCCATCGCTGCGCGCGCGCACCGAGGCAATCAGCGATCCGAACGCGAAGAACGGCGGGTCACCCTGGTTCGCCGCGTTGATCAAGCGCGAGCGCGCGGCGACATCGAGCTCGAGCGGTGCATCGCCATGTTTCGGCGAGCGCTTCAGCGTGGTCATCAAGTCGCGGACCTGATCGATCGCGACGACGACGTTCAGCGCACTCGCGCCGTTATAGTGCGCGTGAAAGATGCCGACGAGCTCCCACTCGCCGGTCTTGCACGACAGCGCCAGCACCGGCGAGCCCGAGCCACCGTGCGTGAGTAGTGCATCGATCACGAAGTCGTCGTGGTTCCACATGCCGAAGTCATCGTGGTCGTAGGCCGAGACCACCTTGCCGACGTTCGTCGCGTTGAACGCGCCGAGCGGATAGCCCTTCACCTCGACCGCGATCCGCGCGGTGACGGCGGCGGAGTGACCGATCTTCCACGGCATGATCGTGAGCTTCGTCTTGGCGCGGAGGATCGCGATATCCATCGTCGGATCGACCACGACCTTCGTCAGCGTCACGTCATCGGCCGCGTAGTCGTCTTGATCGTTATCGACGATGCGAAGCGAATCGGAAACACGCCGGCAACCTTGCGGCACGCCATCGACGGCATTCGCCGCATCGGTGACCGCGGGCCAGTCGGAGACGTGCTGGTTGGTGATGAGGAGCGTGTCTGAGCCCCCGGGGCCATCCTTGCGAAACGCGAAGGCGGTGCCATACGCGATCGCGCTGACGCGAGAGGTCTTCAGCTTCGCGTCCGAGCCGTAGGACACGCATTCGTAGACCGCCGAGGTCCGAACCGCATACGAGTAGGAGGGTGTGCGCGCTTCGAGGTCTCGCGCTCCTGGCGACAGCGCCGTGAGATCTTCCGCGTAATCTCCGACGCAGCGGCCTGCGGCATCGGCAGGTTGACTCGCGAGGACGCAGGCGACGCCAGCAACGGACAGCGCGGCGAAGAACAACCTCATTACTGAAGAAGACGGCCACTTCGCGCGCGTGTTCACGCGTAAGTGGTTTGTAAGGACTGATCCGATCGCGCATTTCTTCGCCGCGACGCGAGTCGTACGATTATGACCAAACTTCTCGTACTCCTGCCGCTGTTCGCTGCCTGCCACGAGCGCGTCATTGCCATTTCGCCCGCCGACACGTCGGCCCAACCGGGGCTGATGACCGTGACCGGTTCCGCCACGCTGGACGTCAGCCCCGATTGTGCGGATCTGACCATGACGCTGACCTCCGACGACCCACGGCCGGGCACCGCGACGAGCACGGTCAACTCGCTCGAGGGCAAGCTCGTCCAGGCGCTCCAGAAGCAGGGCGTCTCGCCTCGGGATATGAAGCTATCCTTGCTGTCGCTCGGGCCGGTGTACGAGCCGAACCTCTACCCGCTGAAGATCCACACCTACCGCGCCCAGATCACGGTGACCGCGACGACGCGCGACTTTGCGAAGATCGGCCCGCTGATGGAGCTCGGCGCCGAGTCGGGTGTGACCGAGATGGCGAGCAATTTCCGCCGCAGCGACATGCCGGAGCTCAAGAAAAAGGTCCGTGACATGGCGCTCGCCGCGGCGAAAGAAAAAGCGCAGCAGACAGCGAGTGCCCTCGGGATCGAAGTCGGTCGCGTAGTCGCGGTGAGTGAATCGGCCGGTGGCTCGATGTGGAACCGCGAGTACTTTCCGCAGAATGTCGCGACGATGAGCAACGCGAGTGGCCCGAGCCTCGGCGGCACGCTGCAACCGCTCTCGCTCGAAGTTTCGATCGGTTATCAACTCGGCCCCAAGGGCTAAACTGCCTCTGGAGTTTTCGCGTATCGTGAAGCGCGATGGCGGTGGATCCAGGGTTTCTCGCGAACATTTCGCTGTTCCAGCACTTCGATGACGACGAGCGGACACTGCTCGCCGCCTCGATGGCGGAGCGCACGGTCAAGGCCGGCGACGTGCTGTTCAAGACCGGCGATCCGGGCGACTCGATGTTCATCGTCCGCACCGGGCAGGTCGAGCTGTTCGTGAAGGACAAGGCCGGCCAGAAGATCGTGCTGCACGTCGCCGAGCCCGGCGATTTCTTCGGCGAGCTCTCCCTGCTCGATGGCGGTTCGCGCACCGCCACCGGTTGCGCGCTCGGCGAAGGAGAGCTGTGGATCCTCGATCGCGAGGATCTCCAGCAGCTGTTCCGCAAGCGCCCCGATGCGGCGCTCGACATGCTCGCGGCGATGGGCCGGATGACACGCAAGGCGAATGCGCTGTTGCAGGCGCGCGTGTCGCGCAACGTCAACGAAGAGGTCCAGGTCGATCGCGGCAACCTCGTGATGCGGACCGCCGATATCGTCGCGGACTTCTCGGGCAGCATCACGTTCCTTCTGATCCACGTCATGCTGTTCGCGGTGTGGCTTGGCTTCAACTCGACGCCATTCGCGTTCGATCCGTTCCCGTACAACCTGCTGACCATGACGGTGTCGCTCGAGGCGATCATCCTCTCCACGCTGCTGTTGTTCAGCGGCAATCGCTCGGCCGCACGCGACCGGATCCGCAGCGACATCGAGTACGAGGTGAACCTCAAGGCCGAGCTCGAGGTCGCGCACCTCCACGAGAAGTCCGATTCGATGCACGAAGAGATGCTCGAGCGGTTCTCGCGGATCGAAAAGGCGCTAAACATCACGCGCACGTCGAGGCCCATCCCGATCGTCGAGCCGGCCAAGCCTGCCTGAGCCGACATCCTGCGACGGTGGGCGAGTACGCTGGCAGCTGAAAACCCCGCGGTATATCGTGCGTCGCATGCGCACGTTCCTCTTGTTGTTCGTCGTTGCTTGCTCAGCTGCCCAGGCGGATCCGCACGACAAGGGGCGGATGCAGATGGCGCCGGCGCCGATGACGCTCGCCCAGTCTGGCATCGTCGCGGGCTGGCTCGACAAGACCGCGGATCCTTGCACCAACTTTTTTCAGTACGCGTGCGGTGGGTTCACCAAGAACGCAGAGATTCCGGCGGACCGATCGAGCTGGGGCACGATCCCGATGGTCGTCAAGGAGAGCGAAGAGTTCCAGAAGAAGACGCTCGAGGAAGCCGCGAAGGCGACCTCGCGCGATCCGGTCACGCAGAAGCTCGGCGCGTACTACGCGGCGTGCATGGATGAAGCAGCGATCGAGAAGGCGGGCATCACGCCGATCCAGGCGCTGCTCGCGAGCGCCGCGGCGATCAAGACCGCCGATGACGTGAAGTCCGCGATCACCCTCCTGCATACCGACGGTGTGTTCCCGTTCTTCGCGGCGGGTCCCACGCAAGATTTCGTCGATGCGACGAAGGTGATAGCGTCGTTCGATCAAGCCGGGCTCGGTCTGCCCGAGCGCAAGTACTACCTCCAGAACAGCGACACGATCCCGAAGACGCGCAAGGTGTATCAGGCGCACCAGGTTCGCATGTTCCAGCTGCTCGGCCTCGACGCGAAGCAGGCGAAGGTCGCGGCGGGCAATGCGTTCAAGGTCGAGACCGCGATCGCGAAGCTCCAGCAGGACAAGGTCACGCGTCGCGATCCGCACGCCGTGTATCATCGGGTCGAGCGCGCCGGTCTCGAGAAGGCCGCGCCGACGTTCCCGTGGGGCGACTACCTCGCGAAGAACGGCATCGGTTCGGTTACCCAGATCACGGTCAACGATCCGAAGTACTTCACGGGTATCGCGAAGCTGCTCCAGATCGAGAAGCCTGGCGTGCTCGCCGACTATCTCACGTGGACCGTGTTGCGCTCGAGCGCGGACGACCTGGCCAAGCCGTGGGTCGACGAGTCGTTCACGATGCAGAAGGAGCTCTCGGGCGTGAAGGAGCTGCCGCCACGCTGGCGTCGCTGCGTGCATCACGTCGATAGCGAGCTCGGGGAGCTGCTCGCGCAGTCGTACGTCAAGGCGAAGTTCTCGGGCTCGGCGAAGGTCTCGGCGACGGATCTCACCAAGTCGGTGCTCGCGGCGATGCGCAGCGAGATCGATACGCTGGCGTGGATGGATGCGGCGACGCGCGGTCCGGCGAAGGCGAAGCTCGACAAGATGGCGTACCTCGTCGGCTACCCCGACAAATGGCGCGCGTATGACTTCCCTGTCGCGAACAACGACTTCGCCGGCAATGTTCGCGTAGCGACCAAGTTCGAGCTCGCGCGTCAGTTGAGCAAGATCGGCAAGCCCGTCGATCGCTTCGATTGGCAGATGACGCCGCCGACGGTGAACGCGTACTACGATTCTTCGTTGAACGAGCTCGTGCTGCCAGCGGGCCAGCTCCAGCCGCCGTTCTACGGTGCGGGTTTCCATCCGGCGGTCAACTTCGGTGACACCGGTGGCGGCACGATCGGCCACGAGATGACGCACGGCTTCGACGACGAGGGCAGCCAGTTCGATGCCGATGGCAACCTCCACGATTGGTGGACCGCCGATACGAAGAAGAAATTCGCGGCCGCGACCAAGTGCATCCAGGACCAGTACTCGAAGTACGAAGCGGTCCCCCAGGTGCACCTCGATGGCAAGCTGACCTCGGGCGAGAACATCGCCGACAATGGCGGCGTAAAGCTGGCGTACGAGGCCTACAAGGCGTGGCGCTCGGCGCAGAAGACGCCGGTCCAGAAGGACGTCGAGGGCATCTCCGACGACCAGCTGTTCTATCTCGGCTACGGCCAGTCGTGGTGCATGAAGGTCACGCCGGAGTCGTTGATCACGAGCGTGCACTCCGATCCACACTCGCCGGCGCAGTGGCGCGTCAACGGTGTGATCGTGAATCAGCCCGGCTTCGCGGCCGCGTTCAGCTGCAAGGCCGGCGCGGCGATGGCGCCTGCGAAGAACTGTAGCGTCTGGTAGCTGTCCGACGAGGTTCGGACGCGCGCGACCGAGAGCCGGTCGATCCGGACAAGCGCGCACGAGATATCGCTCGGTTGCGCGGGCACGCGAATTGGAGTCTCGCCTCGTATCGAGGCTCGGTTATGCTCGCACTCATGGTCGACGCGCAGATCGCCTTGGATTCGATCCGACCGCTCTCGCGCGTCGAGTACGACCGTCTTATCGCGCTCGGCATGTTCCAGAACGAGCGCGTCGAGCTCTTGCGCGGCGTGCTGCTCAAGATGAGCCCGATCGGCTGGCTCCACCATGAAGTGGTCCGATGGTTGACGACGAAGTTAATTCGTCAGCTAGACGAGCCGCTCGTGGTCTCCTGCCAAGGACCGATCGCGGCAAGCGATTGGTCCGAGCCGGAGCCGGATGTAGCGGTCTTTCTTCAGGACCGCGGCCGACGCGATCACCCGAACAAGCTGCTACTCGTGATCGAAGTTGCCGACTCTTCGCTCCAGCATGATCGCACGACCAAGCTCGCGCTCTACGCCGAGTCCGAGATCCCCGAGTACTGGATCGTCGATTTGAAGACCATGACGGTCGAGGTCTACACCCAGCCGATCGGCAGCACGTACGCGAAGCTCGAGACGCTCCGCGATGACGATACGCTGCGCCCGCTGAAGCTGCCCACGGTCGCGATCGCGGTCGCCCAGCTTCCGCGCTGAGCCGCACTCGCGAAGCTCGCAGCTGACTGCCATCAAAGTTCGTCATCGCGGCGATCGACGCTGTTCAGTAGTACTGAACAGATTGTCAGACCGACCTGCGATGGTCCTCGCATGGAGACACCTCGGTTCCAGTTAACGCACAGTGACGCCGTCACCTGGTTGCGTTCGCTAGCCGCGGGGTCCGTCGATCTGGTCGTCACCGATCCGCCGTACGAATCCCTCGAGAAGCATCGCGCGATCGGCACCACCACCCGGCTCAAGCACTCGAAAGCTTCGAGCAATGATTGGTTCTCGATCTTCCCGAACAAGCGCTTTCCCGAGCTGTTCGCCGAGGTTTACCGCGTCCTCAAGAAGGACACGCACTTCTATCTCTACTGCGATCCCGAGACGATGTTCGTCGCCAAGCCGATGGCCGAAGCGGCTGGCTTCAAGTTCTGGAAGCCGATCATCTGGGATAAGTGCCTTGGTCCCGACACGCTGGTGTGGACAGAGCGCGGCACCGTGCGGATTGCCGAGATCGTGGAAGGTGATCGGGTCGCGTTGCCGGATGGTGGAACCACGCGCGTGCGCGCCACGCGCAAGACACGTTCGCCGTCCGTGAAGTTGCACTTCTCGGATGGTACGAGCGTGATCGCCTCGCGCGATCATCGGTTCCAGCGGATCGACGGCTTGCTCGTCGAAGCCGGCCAGATGAAGGTAGGCGAAGCTGTTCGCACCCGCGCAGTTCGTCGCAACTACAAAATCCCTACGCACGCGTCCATGCTTGCGCGGTTGATGGCGAACGAGCCGATGCAGGGCGTTCGAGTCGCTGCCAATCCGAAGTCGGTGCGCCGTGTAATGCGCTACTTTGACGGCGTGGGCATGGCTGCCTCGTCAAAGCCTGCCTTCGCGACGACGACTAGTCATGAAGTGGGTGCCAGCGGTGAGACGAGCCAGGCTTCGATCTCTTCGCCAGCATGGATGAGTGCAGGTCGTCACAGCAGCACTCGAATCGATCAAACGGGACCGGGTCCGATGGTGGTCGTGGCAACCGAAGATTTCGGGATGCAGGATCTCGTCGATATTTCGGTCGAGCACGTGGATCAGCTGTTCTTGCTCGCAAGCGGCGTGGTCACGCATAACTGCAACATCGGTATGGGCTACCACTACCGCGCTCGGTACGAATGCATCCTGTTCTTCGAGAAGGGGAAGCGGAAGCTGAACGACCTCGGCGTCGCCGATATCCTCGTGGCGCCGCGCGTGACGGGTGGCTATCCGGCGGAGAAGCCGCCGAAGATCAGCGAGACGCTGATCACGCAGAGCACGCAGCCAGACCAACTGGTGATCGATCCGTTCATGGGATCGGGCTCGATCGGGTTTGCGGCGATCAACAAGGGCCGCAACTTCATGGGTAACGACCTGTGCAAAGAGGCGGTCGATATCACGCGCTCGCGGCTGCTCGAGACACATGCGGAGGAAGTGGCCAGGGACGACAAGCCTGGCAAAGACCCAGCGCAGGGCGCTCCGCAGCTCGGCCTGACCCTGTGAGAGTCACTTCGTGACGATGACTGGCAACCAGTATCGCGACTTGATCGCGAGCTACATCCATCACAACTACGGGCCGCACGGGCTTGTCGTGTATGTCGAGATCACGCTCGGCAAGACGGTGATCGGCAAGGACCGCTACATCGACGTGTTCGTGATCCGGCCCGATGATCGCAAGGCGATCGCGATCGAGTGCAAGTACCAGGACTCGATGGGCTCGGTCGACGAGAAGATTCCATACGCGCTCCTCGATCTACAGGCGCTGTGGGTGCCGGGTTGTCTGGTCTACGCGGGCAAGGGCTGGTCGCGCGGCGTGCTGCACTCGCTCGAGGCGGATCGGCTGGCGGCGTACTGCCTTCCGGACAACGACAAGCTCCACAAGACGAAGATGACGCGCGAGCTCGATCACATGCTCGCGAGCGTGTTTGGCTTCTGGGATCTCGTGCTACCCGCGGCCAAGCGGTTCAAGCGCGCGTAGCGCACACCGTCGATCCCGAGCCGCCAGCCAACTCGTGCAAACGCGACAGACCTTGTCGCTCCGAGCAACAGCGAAACCACCAGCCCGATCGCGGCGGGCAGCCCGATCGCGGCGGGCAGCCCGATCGCGGCGGGCAGCCCGATCGCGGCGGGCAGCCCGATCGCGGCGGGCAGCCCGATCGCGGCGGGCAGCCCGATCGCGGCGGGCAGCCCGATCGCGGCGGGCAGCATCGAGCTTTACGGCACGAAGGTGATGCCGCGGGTCCACGAGCTTGTCGACGGCTGATCGAATTGGGTGGTGCGGTGCGTGGCGACCCGACTAGCCACCCCGAGCTCAACAGTCTCGCGGAGCTGCGCGGGACCACCGATGGCATGCCGGCTGCTCTTGTACCGGTGACATGAGGAAGTTCCTGCCGTTGCTCGGCGTGACCGCGGCGACTGTCGCGTTAGGGGGCTGCGCCACCGATGCCGATCAGGGCACCGAACTCCCCCAACCGATCAGCACGGTCTGGGCCGACAGCATCCGCGCCGGCGACATGTTCGTGCTCGTCCCGGGCACCGGTTCCTACGACTACATCGCCAAGGTCATCGATCCGATGACCGACAAGGTCCCGGTCGTCGACCCGCGCACGAACAAGCGCATCGCCGGCGACAGCATCGTCTTCGAACAGGCGATCGCGTCCGCGCATCGCGCTGGTATTCCAGACTCGGCGCTCGAAGACGGCACGATGCAGTTCGGCCTCTGGGGCGCAGGCCTCACCGGCACCCACGAGCAGTTCATCTACGTCAGCTATGAAGGCATCCGCGTGCCGATCAACATTCTCGGCGGCGCGAACACCTGCACACACGGCTCGGTCTCCGACAACATCCTCAACTACAGCAGCGCGAACGCGCTGATCGATGCGACCGACATGTACAAGCGGGTCCAGGCGTGGCTGCCCGCGCATCCCTCGGTCACGGGGCAGCCGCGCAACATCATCCTCGACTCGCACAGCTGGGGCGGCGCCGATGCCGAGTATCTCACGCTCGAGTTCGCAAAGATCGCGGCCGCGAATGGTCCGTGGACCGATGCCGGTGGTGTCGCGAAGATCTCGCTCACCGTCGCGATGGGCGTGCCGGGCTTTGTCATCGGCTACGCGTTCCAGGGCCCGGGCCTCAAGTATCTCGATCCGGTCGTGAAGAACGCGCTCTACGAAGTCGATCGTCCCGACGATCCGGTGCACTCGCTCCAGCTCCAGAACAACGGCGACGGCCACCAGTACACGATCCTTTTCGGAAGCGACTTCCAGGGCTCGTACGGGGTGACGACCGAGGAGATGAGCTGCGGCGGCATTCCCGGCGAATGCGTCAATCCGTAGTCAGTCCGTAGTCAGTCCGTAGTCAGTCCGTAGTCAGTCCGTAGTCAGTCCGTAGGCGTCGGCGCGGGCGATGCTGAGGACGACGACCCATTTGACCTGCGAACTCGATAGCGCTCTCGGGGCGGCCTGGCGCAGCGCCGGCGCCTTGAAGAAGTTCACATGCCGTGCGGAAGCGCTACAGTACTTCGCGATGTTGCAAGTCCCTCTCACGCTGCGTTCCGGTGTCGTTCTTCCGAATCGCGTCGCGCTCGCCGCGATGACGAACGGCCAGTCGCAGGCCGACGGTCTTCTCGGGGACGACGAGCTGAGCTGGCTCGAGAGCCGCGCGATCGGTGGCTTCGGCCTCGTCACCACGTGCGCCGCCTATGTCGCGCGCGATGGCAAGGCGTGGGACGGCGAGCTCGGCGTCGACCGCGACGAATGTCTGCCCGGTCTCACGCGCCTCGCCTCTGCGATCTCGAAGCACGGCTCGGTCGGCATGGTCCAGCTGTTCCACGGTGGCGTGCGCGCCACCCAGCGCCTCAGCGGTGAGCAGGTGTGGAGCGCGAGTACCTGGCAGGAAGATCACGAGGACTTCGAGACCCCGCGGGTCGCGACCGAGGCCGACATCCTTCGCACGATCGAAAACTTCGCGGCCGCCGCCGAGCGCTGCGAGAAGGCCGGCTTCCAGGGCGTCGAGCTCCACGGCGCGCACGGCTACTTGATCACGCAGTTCCTCTCGCCGGTCACGAACACGCGTACCGATGATTGGGGCGGAGACAACGCCGGACGCGCACGGTTCGCGCGCGAGATCATGCGCGCGGTGAAGCAGCGTACGAGCAAGAAGTTCTCGGTCGGCATCCGGCTCTCCATCGAGCACGGCGGTCACGCGAAGGGCCTCGATCTCGACGAGAACTTGCAGGTCGCGAGCTGGTTGGCCGAAGACGGCGCCGACTTCATCCACGCGTCGCTGTGGCGGTCCGAGAACATGACGCGCAAGCGGCCCAGCGAGCATCCGATTCCGCTCGTGCGTGCGGCGTTGCCGAAGGACGTCGCGCTGATCGTCGCGGGCAATATCTGGACGTACGAAGATGCGCAGCTCGCGATCGAGCGCGGCGCGGATGTCGTCGCGCTCGCGCGGCCGGCGATCCCGAACCCCGAGTGGCCGAAGCTCGCGAAGCCCGGCTTCGTGCCCAACACGTTGCCGAAGTCGCCCGCCGAGCTCGCGGCGGTCGGCATCTCGCCGACGTTCCTGGGCTATCTGCGCAGCTTCAAGAACATCGTCGCGGAGTAGCTGCGCGCTCCGCAGTGCCGGCCCGCTCCGCGGTGGCGGGCGCGCGATGCTCCGCTCGCAGCATCGCAGCATCGCAGCATCGCAGCATCGCAGCATCGCAGCATCGCAGCATCGCAGCATCGCAGCATCGCAGCACTGCATCGCTGCGCGCCGGGGCTGACTTCGCGCGATCGGCCTACTCCGCAGTGGTACCGGTGCCCTTGCCGCGGGCATTTGTGCGCGAAGCAGCGGCCGTGGAATTCATCGCTCGCCGAACTCCGGCGTCTCCGCGCGCTCGCAGCACGGCGCACCCGCCGCCGCGTCGCTCTACTTTTCTTGAATCGTCGCTCGCAGAACGTCGCTCGCAGAACGTCGTCGCCGAACAGCTACACTAGCGTGGCAGGTTGAAAGCGCGAAATGCTAGGCCGAGCTGCTGGGCGTCGGTCGTAGCGGCGTCGGTTTGCTCGTGATATCTCGCGTAGTGAGGTTGGGCCGCAGCGTCAGCGGTGCTGCGGAGCGCGGCCGAGTAGGCCTCCCACGAAGTCTGGCGTTCGGCGATGTAGCGATTCAGCGTGGTGAACAGCTCTCGATCGGTGACGGGCACGGTCGCCGAGGACATGCGGGTGCGGAGCTCGCGCCACGGTGGGAGCACGTTCTTGTCGAGCGCATCGGCGAGGCCGAGCTCGTCGATCTGGTTCGCGCGCTGCAGACCGAGCGCGGTGTTGAACGCGGCGAGGGTGGTGCGTTCGGTGGCACGGAAGTCGTCGATCGCGGGCGTGTTGACGAGGCCGGTGGGCGAGCCGGAGGTTGAAGGCGCGGCTGTGCTGCACGCGATCAGCTCGCTGCACGTGAGGAGCAGCACGAACGCGAGTCTCACGTTTTTTCCGCCTTCGGTTTCGATTTCGCCTTGGTCGGAGCGCTCGGTTTCGGCGACTCGGTCTTCGTCGGCGCTCTGGGTTTCGTCGCCTTCGTCACCTTCGTCACCTTCGTCGCCTTCGACACCTTCGACACCTTCGACACCTTCGACACCTTCGTCACCTTCGGTGTCGGTGAAGGCCCGGCATCGAGCTGGTGCTGGAGCTTCGCGGGCGCGACCGCGCGATAGCTCTCGTCGATCAGCTCTTTGATCATCTCGACAGGGACTGAGTCACGATGGATTTTACCGACCGTCATCGGGATCCCGGAATATCACATAGCGAATGTGCGCGCTCGATCCCATTGTTCGCGAAGCGCGAGCTCGTCGACCCAGCGCTCGATGTAAAAGAGATCGAGAGCGCTGCCTCGAACCCGCAAGATGCCGGCAACATCGATTAGCTGACGTTCGGAATTTCCGAGCTTTGCCCACTCGAGCTTCGAAATGATCGTGTCCTCGGCGGATGCGGTCGGTACCTCGATCTCGACAACACGCATCGGTGATCGACGGGCAAGCTCCTCGATCGAAAATGGGCGCTCTTTGCGGATGATCAGATCGATCTTCCAGCCGGAGGTCATCTCGATCAGGTTGAACATCGAGCGCCGCTGGAGTGCATCACGCGCCACATCTGCATCCACGTAGAACTGAGCCACATCGATGGCTGCCAGAAACTGGTCGAGCTGCCGTGCCGTCGGATCGATCACGAGATCGAGGTCGCGGGTCGTGCGCGGTTCACCGTGCGTGGCGCTGGCGAACGAGCCGACGACCATGTAGCCGATGGCCGCGCCGTCGAGCGCGACCATCACACTTCGTAGCGCGTTCTCGACGCCACCGTCGTTCATGCCGCAACGAGCGGCGCCGCGGGCCAAGCGCGCGCGAACAGCTCGTCGCCGACGAGCATCCGGAAGAGTGCCCACTTCGCGGTCTCTTCGTCGTACTCCGGGTGGCGATGCCGGATCCCAGCGAGCGTGATGGCACGCGCTTGCTCGGACATCTGTGCGGCGACCACCGTGCGGCGAGCAGGACCCATCTTGCGATAGATCTCGAACTGGATCTCCTCTGCTTGGGGCGTCGTATCCGGCGAACGGGGCACGAAGCTAGCGTCGCATGTCGAGCCTAGGGCTTCAACCACGCCGAGAGCGTCGCGCGATCGCCCTCGGTGAGGACCGTGCCGGCGGGCGGCATCGTCGTGGTGACGAGTACGCGGCGCACGATCTCGTCGTGCTCGAGCGTCCACGATGCGGAGGTCGAGAGATCGAGGTCGGCATCGCCGCCCGGCAGATGGCAGTGCGCGCACACGCGCTGGAAGATCGGCTGGATCTTCGCGGTCCAGGTCGGATCGCCGGTGGAGGCGCCGAGCGAGTAGCGGCGTAGGCCGTGATCGCCGATCCAGACATCGCCGTTCGGCGTGCCGAAAATCGGTTCGTTGCCGGCGCTCGCGACGGTGGTGTCGAGGGGTGTGGTGTCGGTGACGACGTAGAGGCGCTTGCCGACCTCGAGCCATAGGTGCGCGCCAGCAATCGCGGAGGCGGCGACGGTGCCGATATCGAGCGGTTCGAGCGCGGAGCCGTGCTCGATCCAGATGCCGCGCGAAGACATCGCGACGAGGCGCGGCGCCTTGCCGTCGGCGTCGAGGAACGCGGCGCGGGCGTTGTCGATCGCGAACGTGCGGCGCGTGGATGTCGTGAGGTTCCACACCGAGATCGCGTGCGGGCTCGCGAGCGCGATTCGATCTTCTGCCACGGCGAGCGAGGCGTGCGCTCCGTCCAGATCGTAGCGCGTGAGGTGAACGCCATCGTCCGTGACGAGCAGCGCGCGATCGAGGAGGACCGCGATGGTCGAGCCCGCGGAGGCGACCGCGCGAAACGGTTCGTGCGTGATGCCGAACCGCGTGCCGATCGCTTCGAGCTCGCCGTCGAGGCGAATGCGCCAGAGCGTGCCGTCGAAGCGGGTCGCGACGATCCAGCGACCGTCACCGTCGAGCGCGGGGATCGCGGCGGCGCTGGTCCACACGTGGGCAGGGCAGCGGGGCGTACCGCAATCGACCGGGACGAGCGTCGTGACGTTGTCGCCGCGCGCGATCGCGAGCTGCGCGCCGAGCGCGTAAGTGACGTCGCCTTGCGTGATCACCTGATCGGCGTGGACATCCGCGAGCGCGGAGACCGGGGCCGCCGCGAGAGGCAGCGTGCCCGTACCACCACACGCGGCGAGGAGCAGGAACAGGATCGGCAGTCTCACGCGCGGAGCATCGCCTTGACGACTTCGCCGTCGCGCAGGTACTTGCGCGGCTCGATCGCGAACGCGGCGAGGAAGGTCGCGAGAAGATCCGGAGGCGAGATCGGGCGCGGCCCGTCGGAGAAGTCGAGGCTGGCATCGGCAGGCAGCACCTGCTCGTGATCGGTCTTGCCGAACGCCTTGTTCGCGACGAATCGCGGCGAGATCACGAGTGCGGAGTTGTTCGGATAGTGATCGCGGCCGCCGCTGAGATTGATCTGTGGCGTGCGACAGAAATCGGAGAACACCAGGATGTGCGTGTGCTCCGAGAGCTTCACGCCATGCTTGTTCGGGTGTGGCGTCGCATCGAGCAGCTTCACGAGCGAGGCGATCGTGCCGAAGATCTCCTGCTGCGTGTGCGCGTGCTGCTTGTAGTTCTGGTTGTGCGTGTCGAGGCCGCCGAGCGAGAAGCCCATGCAGCGGACCAGGTTGCGCTTCATCGCCTCGACGGCGAAAGCGGCGCCGAGCGCCCCATTGCCGGTGTTCTTCGCCTTGTAGTCGAACGCTGGATACGCATCCTGCAAGGCCTTCTGCGTGAACACCGTCTTCAACTGATCGCCGAGCAGGCGCGGCAGAGCTTGCTCTTGGCTCGCGAGCCGCTCGAACGTCTCGGGATAGACCGAGTGACCCGCGAGCGCGTGCGCTTCTTCACTCAACAGGGCCGTGATCGCAGCGCGATCGTCGTCCCGGAGGTACGCGTCGCTGCGCGCGAGCGATTTTGCCATCACCCCGGCGTTCGCGACGCGCAGTGGAATCGCGCGGCGATCGAGGTGCTCGCCGATGTACGCCGAAGGGAAGTTGATCGAGACATCCGGCAAGAGCTGCATCGTGCCGAGCTCGTTGGTCAGCGCGACATCGATCGAGGCCGCAGGCGAGCGGCCACCCGCGAGGTGACGCCCCGTGCACGAGAACGAGGTGCCATCGGGATGGCTCACGGTGTTCATCGCGAGACCGTTGACTACGGTGAACCGATCGTGGAGATCGATCAGGTCGCCGATGCCGGGACCGAACCGCAGCCCGCTGTTCGCGGGTGACAGGATCTCGAACGTGTCGGTATCGCCATCGAGCTTCGTCGGCTTCCAGTGCGAGAGCGGCGCCGGATCGGTGTTGTCGGTCGACGCGGGCTCGACGAGGCCTTTGCGCTCGTTGCGCGGATCGGCCCACAGCGTGACATCCCAGCCGCCACTGGCGTGGATGAACACGAAGAACTCGTCGGCGGGTGCGTCCGTGGTCGCGGCGAACAGCGGGCGACGCATCGCGAGCGTGGCCGAACCGGCACCGAGCAATTGTAGAAACGTCCGGCGCTTCATCATCAATAGAGCTCCGCTTCGGGGTGTTCGATCAAGGCGGTGCACACGGCGACCCAGCCAGTCTCGTCGGCGGTGAGTGGCCCTTTCACGCTCGCGTGGCGCGCGGCCACGTCCTTGTAGAGCGCGTGAAACCTCTCGGCACGATCGCCCGGCGCGAGCTTCACGGGATAGCCGAGGAACGTGCGATGGAGGACATCGAAGCGCTCGGCGAACGCGGCCTCGGGCCCGGCATTGGCCGCGGGCATCTCGAACGCGAACACGACGCGCTGCTCGAGCGGGGTCTTGCCGCCGTGTAGATCATGCTCGGCCGCGCGCACGCACAGTGCCTCGCCGAGGCGACCGAGCGTGGCGAGCATCAGCGTGTTGCTCTGGTTCTGGCGCGGCAGATCGGTCTTGTAATCGGGCAAGCCGAGCGCGGAGAGATAGTCGTCCCACGCATCGAACAGGCCTTTTGGCCGCGCACGGTTCTGGACGTCGAGCGGCACCAGCCCACCGAACCACGCGAGGTACGCGCGGAGATAGACCTCGGGCGGCACCATTCGGCGCCGCTCTTTCGGCGTGGTGTCGAGCATGCGGGTCTGATGCGCGGGCAGCGCCGTGGTCTCGCCGCCGCCGACCGCACCGGTGCCGCACGCCGCGAGCAGGGAGAAGAGGACCGCCTTCACGTGTGATCGTTCCCGGCGCGGTAGCGCGGCGACTTGACGATCGCACGCACGAGCGCCTTCATCCGATAGCCACCTTCGACGAACACCTTGACGAGCTGGGTCTTCCACGCCTCGTCCTCGGGCGCGAGCGAGCGGCCGAGCAGCGATTCGGAGACGTTCTGCACGACGCACGGCGCGAACTCCGGCGCGGTGACGAGATCTTGCGCGAGCCCGTTCGGACCGGTCTCGGCATGCGCGGGCGAGGCGTACGCACCGCGCAGCTTGTCGAACGCCTGATCGTAGATCTGCTTGCACAGGCCCGAGGGTTTCGGCCCGGTGCACTTGGCCTCGGGCTTCGGCGTCATCGGAAAGATGCTCGCGGGCAACCACGTCCAATCCGATTCCTGCACGCGCGTGAAGTACGCGGCCATCGGCTCGAGCGTCTGGTGACACGACGAACAGCCCGCGCGCTTCGTGAGATCCGGATCGTTCGAAGGCGAAAGCTTCACCGAATCGGCGATGAAGTCTTTGCAGAGAAATGCGTTGTAAAGCACGTGGGCCCGCGCACGCCGCGAGCCGTACTTCGTGAGGAACACCGGCATCGTCAAGATGCCCGAGGCGTGCGGCCCGCGGTCGGCGACGGGCATCCAAGTCGCGGTGTCCTCGGGCGTGAGAGCCTGCGGAACCGCGGCCGGATCGAACAAGGGATCGGGCTCGGAGTAGCCGGCATCGGCACCGGGACCGCAGCAGCTCGCGCCGGCGAGGAACTTGTAGAACTGCGCGAGCGGCCCATTCACCGACGACGCGTGCGAGGTCAGCACCTCGCGGAAATCGCGATCGGCGGAGAACAGTGAATCGAGGAAGCGCGCCGCCTCCTCGCCCCACCACATCCGTACCCATGCCGCAGGCGGCGACGGATTCGCTTCGAACGGTAGCGCGGTGCCTAGCGGTGTCCGCGCGGGGATCACGAACGCTTGCGCTTCGTTCTGCGGCCCCGCATTCGGCAAGCACCGTTCGAGCCCGATGCCGCAACCACACTCGATCGACGAGGAGAAGCCGGTACCCGAGAGGCAGGACACGGCGCGCCCCTTCGCATTCTTCGCGAAGCCCGAATCGCCGGGAGGCTGCGACATCCGACCACCGGGCAACGGATCACCCTTCTTCATGCCGGCGCGACCCGAGACGTAGACCGCACCACTGTCGGCGGTCTGCGCTTCTTCGCGGCACACCCGCACCGCCCGTGACGTGGTCTTACCATCCGGCTCGCTCAGAAGGGCCGGCGCGGGGGTGAAGCCGGGGTATCGCTTCGCCCAATCCGGCGCGACAAAATCCTCCGGCATCGAATCGCGATAATCGGCGTACAGCCACCATGGCTTGACGACGATCGTCCGCGCATCGAGGACGGCTTGCGCGACGGGCTTCGCGGTTCCGGTCGCGACTGCATTTGTCGGAAATTGCTGACCGGTCTCGTCTTGCGTCAAACAGAAATCACCATCGCGCGCCGCATCGACGCGACGCTGGCCGCGCCGGAAGTAGATCCAGATCGGCGTGCCATCGGGCCCGGCGACTTGCTGGCGCCGCAGCATGACGGGATTCGGCACGTACTGGAAGCTGCCACCGATCTCGAGCCGCAGCGCATCCATGTAGATCCGGCGCAAGCGCTCGGCGTAGGCGGGGCCGGTGAGATGCGCTTCGATCCACGCATCGAGAGCGAAGTCCGCTTTGTCGTATGCAGCGAGCTCGTCACGCGTCGGCGGACGACCGGCGAGATCGATCGACAGCGAGCGGAAGTAGCGGTAATCGGCAATCTCGTGGGTCGCGCCCGAATCGCTCGCGAACACGAGCGTCAACAGCATGATCCACCGCATAGATTTTCGACTCGTCATCAGGAGGATTGGTTAAGCCTGGAGTGCTCGCGGTGCCGCGGCAACCGCCGGCAAACGCTCGATCAGCTTCTTCCCGATCAACCACGCATCCCCTGGCCAGCGCGCGGAGACGTAGCGACCATCTTCGACGACGAACGCCGCGCGATCGTCGTCGCGCGTGCCGCGCTTCGAGAGCTCGCGAGGTCCGCGCACGAAGTCTTCGGGTCGAGCGAGCGCCTCGCAGACTTCTTCCTCGACGTACTTCGGATACGTGCGGTAGTAGCGACCGCGGCGCCAGAATGTCGAGAAGTACGCGGCTCGCTCCATGTACTTCGGCAAGCACGTCGTCTTCACGCCATGAAGTACCGACGTGCCATCCGCCTTCTTCGCGCGCGCTGCGGCGAGGACGCCGTGACAGATCGCCGCGATCGGCTTTTGCGTCGCGAAGAACGCGGTGACCAAGGCTGAGACCTCCGGACTCCCCAGGTACTGGCGCATGCCGGATGCATGACCACCGGGCAGGAACAGCGCGTCGTGTTGGTCGACTCGCACCTCGTGCCACGCACGCGACTGTTTGAGGTCCGGAGACGCCTCGAGCTCGCGGTAGCACGCGATTGCGTCTTGCCGCGCGCCGAGCTTGCCGAACACCACGCCGGTGAGGAGCAACGGATCGCACGCAGGCACCGGACCGTTGCCGCCGGCTTCGGTGGCGAATACCACTTCGTGACCGGCCTCGCGCAAGAGCTTCCATGGGACCGCCACTTCGGTGACGTCGAAGTCGGTATCGGGGAGGAGAACCACGACCTTCGCCATGCCGAGATCGTCGCACGCGGGCACCACCGAGGGTGGACGACGCAGCTCCTAACTGATTCACCGGGCTTCACCGGGCTTCACCGGTAGCTGATGTACCGCCTTGTCTTGGTCGCAACGACAACGAACCATCGACCGACGCCATGGCAGCCGCCGATGCGTGAACTCAGAGAGCGTACTACCTACCAGGCGTTTGTTTTCCAGAACGCCCACTCGAGCTCGGTCGCGCTCTCGTACGCGCCGCACGCGTAGACGTTCGTGCCGTCACCACCGGCCCAGCAGTGGCCCATCGCGGTGAACGTGCAGAGCTCGACTTGCCCACCCGCGGGGCAACCGTCGTAGCTCACGCACGTGCCGTTCTCGACGGTGTGGCTCGTTGTCGTCGTCGCGCAGCCGTTGTGCGCGGCCCAGCGCGCGGCCGACGAGGCATCGCTGCCACCGTACGCGTTCGGGTCATCGCACGCGGGCGGTACGACGGAATCTGCGGCGCCGTGGAAGATGATGATCGGCTTCTTCGCCGACGCGCATGCATCGAGGGCGTGGGTGCCGCCGGAGTGCGGCGCGATGCCCGCGATATCGGTGCGCTCGCAGCCCGCTTGATGCGCGAAGTAACCGCCCATCGAGAAGCCGGTCACGAACACGTGCGCACTATCGATGCACTGATCATCGGAGATGTCGGCCTTCATGCCTTCGAGAAACGCGAAGTCATCGCCGGTCGCATTCGGCGGCGCCACGCCGTACGCAGGACACACGTTCGCGCCGACATTCCACGGTGCGCCCGTGCTGTACGGTCCGCCTTGGCCATCGGGAAATGCGACCGCGACGTGCTCGCGATCGGCGAGCGCCGGGTAGCCCGTGATGTCGAACATGTTCTGGCCCGACATCGTGTAGCCGTGATGCACGAACACGAGTGGGATCGGCGTGGTCGGAGCGACGTCGGGCAGATACACGATGTACGTGCGATCGAGATCCGCGATGTGAATCGTGCGGTTTGTCTTGCCGCGCATGCCGGCGCGCGTGCCGCAGGTCAGCGGCGCTGCGTCGTGGGCGCCGCTGCCGGTGGTCGCGTCGCCATTGACCGCGCCGGTTCCACTACTGCCGCAGGCGCTCGCGCACAGGAGAGCAGCAACGGCGGTTCGCATGCAGCGCACTCTAGGCTTCGCGGAGTGTGGTAGGAACCAAATTGTGGCGCTCGCGCAGGTGAAACACTCCGCAACGTTGTCCGTGGCCGTGCGTCGGATCGCGGTAGTGGCGGATACCCATTCGTCTCCGCATGCCGGGACCGCGGCGGCGCTCGCCGCCCTGAAACCTGATGCGATTCTCCACGCTGGCGATATCGGCGACCTCGCGTGTCTCGAGGTATTTCGGGCGATCGCGCCGCTCTACGCGATTCGCGGCAACATCGACACGCGCGCCGACGAGCTGCCCGATCAGCTCGTGATCGATCACCCGAACGGGCTCCGCGTGCTGATGGTGCACATCGGCGTTTACGGGCCAACGCTCCGCGCCGAGGTCGGCAAGCTCGCTCGCGCGGAAAAGGCGACGCTCGTGGTGTGTGGTCACTCGCACGTACCGTTTATCGGCGTCGACCGCGGCCTGTACATCTTCAATCCCGGCTCGTGCGGGCCGCGCCGCCTGCACTTGCCGATCGTTTGCGGCCACATCGATTTCACCCCGACAGGCGTCAAGCTGGCACACGTCGACTGCGAGACCGGCAAGTCCTGGTCGCCGCCATAGCCCAAGCGAGGGCCGAGCTAGACCGAGCTATGCCGAGCTATAATCGAGCGAGCTTGGCAGAGCTCGATCGCGATGCCGCCTCGCGACTCTCGAGGCCGAGGGCCGCCTCGAGCTCGCGCAGCGACTCGTCGGTGTAATCGAGCATGCGCTGGAGCTGCGGGACCGAGCGCCGGCACGCGGTAAAGCCGAAGCCGAGGTCCTTATTGTAGCCGGTGATCGTGATGTTGAGCGCGAGGTAGTCGACCGGGATCGAGACCGGATAGCTCTCGTCCAGCCGCATGCCGTCGAGGTACAGGGTCTGTTGCGGACCCGGCACGTTCGAGATCACGACGTTGTAGATCGGCCGGCGCTTCGCGTGACCGGTCACCATGCTCGCGCCCATCGGTGCGCTCATCGCCGCGGCGTGCGCGACGCGCTCGAGCTTCGACATCTTGCCGAGCCGCTCCTTCGCGAGCGTGGTCGATTCGATGATCAGCTTCATGCGCTCGAGCGGATCTTCGAGATGCGTACCGAGGTTCGCGATCAATATCGTGAGTGAATTACCACCATCTTCATTTTTATCTCGCAGCGAGACCGGCACCATCGCGGTGAGCGGCTTGTCGGGCAGCGAGTTGTGCGCGAGCAGGTAGCGGCGCAGCGTGCCCGAGCAGATCGCGAGCGCGACATCGTTGACCTTCGCCGAAGCCGCCTTGCCAATGGCCTGGAAGCGCTCGAGCTGGAACGACTGCGCGGCGAACCGACGCGAACCGGAGATCTTGACGTTGAACATCGTCGGCGGCGCTCCGTACGGCTGGGCGTGCGCGGCGGTCTCGTCTCCAATCAGCTCGCGCAGCCCGGATTGCACGCCCGGAAAAATCTCGGCGCCCATCTTGAGTGCACGTTCGAGCAGGCCTGGCGGATGCTGCTCCTCAAGCGCCTTGTCGTGTGGAGCGCGAGCCTTCTGCGGCCGCGTCTGCGCCCAGATCGGCGGGCGTTGCTCGGTCGGATCCGGTGTGAGCAAGCGGGACATCATCCGCATCGCGGCGACGCCATCGAACATCGCGTGGTGGACCTTCATGTAGAGCGCGACGCGACCATCGGCGAGGCCCTCGATGACGTTGACCTCCCACAGCGGGCGCGTGCGATCCATCAGCGTGCCGTGGAGCCGCGAGACCAAGCCAAGCAGCTCGCGCACGCGGCCGGGTCGCGGCAGCGCGGAATGGCGCAGGTGGTAATCGAGCTCGAACTCCGGGTCTGCATCCCAGAAGTAATGACCGAGCCGGAAGTGCGGAAACTGATCGAACGGCGCGAACGCTTTCGGATATTCGCGCCAGCCCTCGACGAGCCGCTGCACGAAATCAGTACCCGCTCCGATGGGTGGCGTGTAGAGGTGCAGCCCTGCCACGTGCATCGGCTGGCGGCGACCCTCGAGCCACAAGAACATCGCGTCCGTCGGAGACAGCGGCTTCATCCGGCCGCCATCATGGCATCGATCCAGATGCTTCGTGCTAGCATTTCGGCAGAGTGCTCGGCACGACGATCGGGAACTTCAAGATCGTTCGCAAGCTCGGTCACGGCGGAATGGGCGAGGTCTGGCTTGCGGAGCAGCAGAACCTAGGAACGAAGGTCGCGGTCAAGATCCTGCTCGACGCGTTCCCGGCTGATTCCGAGGATGTCCAACGATTCTTCAACGAGGCCCGCGCGGTCAGCGTGATCCAGCACTCCGGGACCGCGAAGATCTTTGACAGTGGCCTCCTGCCGGATGGCCGCGCGTACATGGTGATGGAGTTTCTTGAAGGTGAATCGCTCGCGAACCGGATCGTGCGCGGGAGCATGGCCTCGGTGGAGCTCGCCGAAATCGGTCGCCAGATCGCGAGCGTGCTCGAAGCCACGCACGCGGCAGGCATCATCCATCGCGACCTCAAGCCCGAGAACGTGTTCCTGGTTCGCGACCTGGAGATGACCGGCGGCGAGCGCGTCAAGGTGCTCGACTTTGGCGTGGCGAAGCTCAACGGCTTGCTCGGCGCGAACTCGCCCAAGACCTTCGGTACGCTCGGCACGCCGAACTACATGGCGCCAGAGCAGTGGCGCGATGCGTCGCAGGTCGATAGCCGCGTGGATCTCTACGCCCTCGGTTGCGTGACGTTCGAGATGGCGTGCGGTCGGCCGCCGTTCGTGTGCAAGACCGTCGCGGAGGCCTGCATGAAGCATCTCAACGAGGTGCCGCCGCTCGCGAGCTCGTTCGTCGCCGACGTGCCGGTCAGCCTGGATCGGTTGATCACGCAGCTGCTCGCGAAGGAGCCCGAAGCGCGACCGCGATCGATGCGCGAGGTCGCGAAGTCGTTTGCCCAGATCGGGCGCGGCGCGAGCGAGGGCGCGCTCGAGACGATGCTGAGCGGGTCCACCGTGACCTCGGGCGCAGGATCGGTGCAGAACGCTTCGACCGAGTCGACGCGGCCGAAGCGCATCACGCTACTCGTGATCGCGGGCGCGGTGGCCGTGACGGGCACGGCGGTCGCGATGGTCGCGCTTTTCAAAGCACCGGCCAGGGCAATCGCGACCGCGCGGCCGATCGTGACCGCGATCATCGAGCAGGATGCGGGCGCGGCGATCACCGACCATCACGAGCTCGCCGCGGCGGTCGCGCACACGGTCGCCGAGCGGCCACCCGATGCAGGCGTGGTCGCTCCGAAACCGCGCCACCTCGATCCTTCGATCGATCGCGCAGCGGTGCAAGCCGTACTCGGCGTGCATCACGCCGCGCTCGCCGCATGCAACTCCCATCAAGGATCGGCGATGCAGCTCACGCTGTTGTTCACGATCGGCAACGAGGGGCGCGTCACGAAGCTCTCTGCGAACGGGGCCGATTTGATCGTGAAGTGCGTGCTCGGTGTGGTCCGTACGATTGCGTTTCCCAAGCCCGTTGGCGGAAGTGTCGAGCTCACCATGCCGCTCGCGCTCGAGGCCCCGGCGCTCGTGGATCGCCTGGGCAGAGACCAGGTCGCGAACGGGTTGATGCTAGCCGAGAAGGATCTGGATGCTTGCATGCGCGCGAACCACGTTGTGGACAAGACGATCCTGAAGATCGAGATTTCACCGACGGGACGCGTTGCCTCGACGACCGTGGTTGGCGCCCTCGCGGGCTCGGTGTTTGAAAAATGCGCAGCGGACGCACTGCGTCCGATCGAGTTTCCTGCGGCTCAGAAGGGCCTCAACATCTCCGTACCTGTCACGCCCCCTGAGGCCCCCTGAGGCCCCCTGAGGCCCCTGAGGCTCCCTGAGTGCACGTTCGTGCACAACGTTTCGCGTTGACTGCCAACGCCAACGTTCTAGATTACCGGCGTGTTTCGCCTGACCTTTGTCGTGATGGTTCTCGCAGCGTGCGGCGCCAAAGATCCTTCGAGCTCGACCATCGTGGACGCGCAGATCTCGACGAGTGTCGATGCGCCTCGCACCCCGAGTGATGGTCCAATAACGGGTGCGATCGACCCGGCCGATGATGGTTCCTCGATGGTCAGCGAGACCACCGCATCGATTCCTGGAGCGACCTCGGATCACACGCTCGCGGCGACGATCTACACGCCGAGCGGGGTGACCGCGCCCGCGCTAGTCGTGATCTCGCCCGGCTTTCAGATGGCGCGCACGCAGTACGCCTCGTATGCGCACCATCTCGCGACGTGGGGCTTCAAAGTGATCCTCACCGATTACGCGGACTCCGGCTTCTTCGCAGACCACCAGATGATGGCGAACGACGTCGGCGCGGTGATCACGTATGCTCTGGCACTCACGCCCTCGATCGATTCGACCAAGATCGCGCTTGCTGGCCATTCGCTCGGGGGCGACATCAGCGTGCTGGCCGCTGCGGGTGATGCACGTGTGAAGGCCGTCGTCGGCTGGGATCCAGTCGATGGCTCGAGCCCTTCGGTCGTGCCCGAGAAGATGACCGCGTTCACCGCGAAGCTTGCCGTGATCGGAGAGACCACCGATGCGACCGGCGGCTTCATGCCGTGCGCGCCGACGGCCAATAACTTCACCCAGTTTTACGCCTCGGCGGCGTCGCCCGCGTACCAGATGACGGTGATGGGCGCCGATCACATGGACTGGGTCGACGACGGCACCTGCATGTTCTGCACGCTGTGCACCGCAGGAACCGCTGCGCCCGAGCTCTCGCACACCACGACGCGCCGCTTGAACGTGGCGTGGTTGCGCGCGCAGCTGTTCGGCGATTCGATGATGACGCCGTGGTTGATGGCGCCGCCCGAGGTCGCGGCGGGCAAGGCGAGCATCACGACCAAGTAGCGTCAGGCTGCAGCGCTAGCGCAGCTGCATGCCTTCGAAGAAGATCTTGTCGAATATCTCGGCGATCTTCTCCGCCGACAGCGTGCCGGGTCGATACCAGCGGTGCGTCCAGTTGAGCATCCCGAACCAGCCGCGCGCCGCGACGAGCGCATCGAGATCGCGACGCAGCTCGCCGGCGGCGATGCCGGCTTCGACGAGCTCGCGAACCACCGCGTCGATCCGCCGGTTCTTCTTCATCATATCCTTGGCCCATTTCGACGGGTCGTTGCCGACCTGATGCATCTGCTCCTGGATGTAGACGAACATCTGAGGGTAGTTGCGGTCGTAAGAGCTCAGCAGATGTACTGCGAGGAGCCGGAGCTTTTCGCGAGCCGAGATCGTGGACTCGGCGAGCAACAGCTCCGCGGTCGCCATGTTCTCGGCGAGCACTCCGTCGATCGAAGTCTGGAATAGCTCCTGCTTGTTGCCGACGTAGTAGTAGACCGTCGCGCGGTCTAGCCGCGCTCGCTTTGCGACATCCGCGAGGGTCGTGCCTTCAAAGCCATTCTCGCGAAACAGCCTGGCGGCGATGGCGATCAGCTCGTCTCGCCTGGCGATGTAATCGCGCCCGCCGTCGGCCCGCGCGGATTGGCGGCGCTTGGCGATCTTGCTGATCGTGGACCGATCTTGCTTCGCCAACGTTGTTCTATATCGCGCGCCAGCCAGCGGGCTAGCGGTGACCTCCGTGGCCTCCGCCACCGCCGCCATGGAAACCGCCGCCGCCTCCGCGACCACCGCCACCGCCACGACTCATCGGACGTGCACCCTGGCCGGGCGCGGAGCGAGACGGTGCGGAGCGATAGCCGGTGCCGCCGCGCTGACTCCCGAACGCGCCACCCCTGCGGTAGCTTCCGCCCGCATAACCCCGATGGTCACGGATCTCACTGCCCCAGTGGGCGTAACCCGCGGGATTACGGATGCCGCGAACGCCGTACGGAACGTTGTACGCCAGGCCCCAACCGCCGCCCCAGTACGCGGACTGGTACCAGATGCCGCCGTCGTAGCGCCAGTACTCGCCGTCCGAGTAGAACACTGGATAGTCATAATCCGCTATGACTTCGACGCCTGGGCTCACCTCGATCAGGCCAGGGGCGCCGTCGACTGCGAGGCCGCCGCCGCCGCCATACACGACGCTGGGCTCTTCGCTGTAACAGCCTGCCAGTAGCGCGCTGCAGAGAAGGAGTGATCGCAACATGAAGCCAAGATGCGCATCCCCAGGACCAACGCCAAGGGCCTGGGATCGCGGATCGCGCGGCGAGCGTTTAGACCACGATGTGCGCAGCGCGCACATCGAGGGGCGCCGAAGCGTAAATCTGCCACGCCGTCGCCATGAACTTCGCCGAATCGACGAGCGCAACCGAATAGGGGGCAGTCAAATGCTTGAGCCCATTCTTCTCGCACCACGCGCGCGTGATCTCGGCAGCGCGGGGGAGGTTCTGATGCGGAATCTTCGGGAACAGGTGGTGCTCGACCTGGTAGTCGAGTCCGATAAAGAAGAACGAAACGACCTTCGGCAGCTGCAAATTGCGCGTGGTCTCGAGCTGGTGGACCCAGTCGTGGTTCTGACCGTCGGTGATCGGCAGGCTCATGTGTGCCGGCGCGAACACGAGCGCGAGGCACACGCCGACGACCGCCCATACGAGGGAGTACACGCCGAGCCCGACGAGCGGGCCGAACGCGATGATCGGCAGGACCAGCCACGCGATGTAATGTACGAGCAGCGACGCGACATCGCCGAACCACGCGGCGGTGAAGCCGTGCTCCTTCGGATACTTGACGAGGTAGAGGATCGACGAGCGCCGCATGCCGAGTGCCATCAGCGTCGACATCGGCCAGAACACGGTGCGCTGCAGGTTGCGCTGGAACCAGCGCAGGCCGTTTGGCGACTTGATGTGATCACCGTGCGACGACACGAAGGGGAACGGCTTGATATCCGGATCGACGCCTTCGACGTTCGGATGACCGTGATGCAGACGATCGTGCTTGTTGCGCCAGTAGAGCGAACCCAGGCCCGAGAACATCGGGAACGCGAGGTATACGAGCAGCTGGTTCCGGAACTTCGAGGTCGAGAACGCCTTGTGACTGCCCTCGTGCCCCGTCATCGAGATCGACGTCGCGATCACGCCGGCAACTGGAGTCAGCAGCAGTGCCGCCCACAGGGGTAGGTGCCGCATCGCGACGAAGCACGCCGCGAGGCTGGAACCCAACACGGCGAGCTTCATCCAGCTGCGCAACTCGTGGTGCTGGAAAGCACCGGCTGCTCGTAGCTCCGCTCGCAAACCACCGAGCTCGGGGATGCCGTTCATAGAGGTTAACATCGACCCAAAGCGTGCTGTTTTGCGACAGCTCCATGTCACGAAATGGCCACGAAGGCTCTAATTTAGCCGTCTGACACGTGACGCGCTGCGTTACCGAATGTACGTGACCCTGGCGCTCCCGAGCATATGCGGGAGTGGAGGAAGGCCGAGCGCGGCCAAGGTCGTGGCGGCGGTATCGACCGTCTCCACACTCGCGTCGAGCGTGACGCCGTGACCGACGCCTGGACCGCGCATGATCCACGGGATGTCGCGGTCGACGCTCGCGTGACCGCCCGAGTGTTTGGTGCCGTGGCCGCCGTGGTCCGCTGTCACGATCACCAGCGTGCTCGCGGCATCCGGGCTCGCATCGATCGCCGCGAGCACTGTGGTGAGACACGCATCGCTGTGCTTCACCGCCGTGATGTACTCCTTCGACATCCAGCCGTGCGAGTGGCCGTACTCGTCCGGATCGGAGAAGTGCACGAACATGACATCGGGCTTGGCCTCCGCGAAGTATTCGCCCGCGCGTTTCGCGACGCCGCCGCACAAGTAGCTCGGGCGCTCGAAGTGATCGACGGTGCCGGGGCTCGCGATGTGCTTGAGCTTCGGCTTGCCCACGATCATCGCGGTCGTGAGACCGGCTTGATGCGCGGCCGAGAAGATCGTGGGCACGTGAATGAAGCCGCGCTGCGCTTGGTAGCTGTTCCACCACAAGCCGTGGGCGTTCGCGCCGACGCCCGAGAGCATCGAAGCGTGCGAGGGCAGGGTGTCGCTCTCGGGAATCGTCTCGGCGTGGTGCGCGATCGCACCTTCGCTCATCAGCTTTACGTGGCGCGGCGCGACGGCTTGGGTCAGCACGTCGGGGCGCATGCCATCCTCGCTGATGATCACGACGTGCTTCGGCACGATCGGCTTTGGCGCGGCGATCACCTTTTTTTGCGCGATGACCGGGGCCGGCGCCACGGCGACCTGCTGCGCAGGTGGTGCGCTACCTCGGCATCCGAACGCCACTATCAGAACAAATGGGCGCCGATCCACGCGTTCAGAGTAGCACTACTTGTCGTGGCGAATCGCGGTGTCGGTCCCGCGCGATGCGACGTGGAGCTCTCGGCCATCCAGCGTGACGTGCGCGATGAACTCGCGCACGGTTGCGTCGAGCTACAAGCCGGTTCTTCGAGAAGCCGAGCCTTGACGCCGATGTCGATCCACGAGGCGAACAGCATGATGTGGTGATCGTGGTTGATCGCGTCGCCGGGCTGCAGATCGATCGCGTCGATCGTGCGCGAGACCGGCTCCACGCCCACGACACGAGGCCCGAGCCATCCGAGCGATACGGATCTCCGTTCGCGGTAGCGCGGCGCGTGCCCGGAGCTGCGCGCGTGCGACCGCTTCATTATCGACAACCGCAGGTGCGTCGCTGCCGCCAGCGTCGGCACTCGAGCTCGCAATCGAAGCACGCACGCGCGCAAGCGACACGAGCGCGAAATCGCCGTCAGCTGGCGACCGTAATTGCCACGGTGTGCGAATCAGGTGCCCCGATCCTAGAGATCGAGGGGGACCTCGCCGAGTGGCTCGCCGAGCATGGTGAGCGTTACGGCCGAGCAGGTCGCGTAGCTGACGACGTCGGTGGCGAGATCGAGCGTGGCGCGGGCGGCGAGCTCGCAGCGCGCGAGCGCGGGCACGCGCGCGAACAGGCCCGCCTTGTCTCTCTTGTACCAGGCCTTCGCGGCATCGAGCTCCTGCTGTGCGCGTGCGAACCCTGCGGCCTTCGCTCCTTCTTGATCGGGCACGGGCTCGACGATCGTGCAGACGCGATCCGTGATCGCGATGCAGGTCGCGCGGCACGTCCTGCCGGTGCACGCGAGCTCGACGTTGGTGGCGACGCACTTGCTTGCCGCGAGGCTGTGCTCGCGACGCTTGGCGATCACCGCGAGCGCGATCACGAGCCGAGGGTTCGCGCGGCCCTGGCTCTCGTCGCGCGCGATGCTGGCGACGATCGCGCCGGCGACTCTCAGGCCTTCGCTCATCGCGCGCGGCAGATGGTTGCCGGTCCGCAGGCGAGAACCCTCGGCGGTCGCTTCGGTCGCGCGATCCTCGAGGTCGCGGCCCCAGGTGCTGGCGACCGCGCCGACGCGGCTCGCGACCTCACCGTCGGTCGCCTGGCAGATCGCATCGTGCAACACCGTGCGGCCCTGGAGCGCCAGCTCGCGGAGCGTGCGCACCGACGCGAGCCAGGCGTTGTAGTCCTTCGCGAGCGCGGTCGCAGCGGTGTGGTCGGTGCCGATGCGCGTGCGCAGCGCCGCGAGCACGGGCGCGACCTCCGCGTGGTGCTGGCCCAGCCCGAGCGGCGCGCACGCCGCGGTGACCGCCGCGTAACGATCGGGCCACGGTTCGACGATCGCGTTGGCTTCAGCGGCGACACTGGTCGTCACGGCCATCCAGTAGCCATCGGTGATCGCGAGCTTGGATGCAGTGACCTCGCGCACGATCGAACGATCGGTGTTCGCGAGGTCGATGAGTGTGGGGCTCCAAGTCGCGGCGTACTCGTCGGCCTTGGCGGCGACCGCTTCGAGATCACGGGTCGGATCGGCAGCGGGGCGACTCGTGCGTCGCTGGATGAACGCGTGCAGCTCGAGGTCGTCTTTCGAACAGCGTGCCGCCACGTTGTCGGTGCGAGAGACTTCCTGCGCGAGCACGCCGAGGCGTGCGATCGCCGCATCCGCGACGTTCGCGTAGGTGGGATAGTGCGCGACGATGTCCGCGGTGCGTCCGTCGTTCCCTTGGACCGCGGCGAGCTGCGCGATCAGATCGCGGACTTCGCGATCGTGCAGCGCGGCGTCGTCGAGCT
>Ga0209724_1000477_pt1 | contig 38724 bp, 34 predicted proteins | sample grotaG_FD_184143 | JGI IMG/M metagenome (GOLD analysis project Ga0209724, IMG submission 184143) | Glacier valley bacterial and archeal communities from Borup Fiord, Nunavut, Canada, to study Microbial Dark Matter (Phase II) -... | ecosystem: Environmental > Aquatic > Freshwater > Ice > Glacier ... | reverse complement strand
CCTGCGCGAAGTACTTAAATCTCTGCCCGATCCACCCCCATCTGGTTTTATTTTGCGGCTGGCGCAGCGCTTATCAGCGCTCGGCGGCATTCGTCCGCTCTCTGACCTTCAAGATGCCGCATAATTGGCGAGGGTATTGTTCTATCCAACACCGCTAAGTTTACAGAGCAGGGCAGCGTCACTTTAAGCGTCAAGAACCGTTTTGAGGAAGTTTTATTTGCGATTATCGATACCAGACCCGGCATTGCCGAGGACGATCAACAAATTATTTTTGAACCCTTCAAACAATCCGAAGCGGGCATGATGCACGCGGGTGGTACCGGCTTAGGCTTAACAATTTCTAAGCGCCTGATCGAAGCACATGGTGGGCGGCTGTGGATGGAAAGCGAACCTGGCAGCGGTACGGCATTTTACGTCACGTTACCAATTATCAAGCATCCACGGTCTTTGCAAGCGGATGAGGCGTAACTCAGCCATGCTAAGCGAAGGTTGATCGTTTTGGCGGGCACTCTTTGCCCTCTTTGTAGGAATTACAGGATCAACTTCACGGTTCGCTACTCTTTTTTATCGACGGGTTGGATCGCCGTGTCGATTTTGCGCTCCACTAATGCGCGCGACTCGGTGTCTACGACCTGCGCGGCTTGTGACATTGTGGCTTGGGTATCTTGTGGTGGCTGCGCAAGTGAGTTCAGGAGTGCATCGCACACATACAGCAGGGTTGCCGCGTGAACTTCGTGGAGCATCCCTTCCACCGCAGGCGATCCGGTAGGCGATTCTGTGGGCAATGCGGCACTTTCCGGCGTGAGCGGCGGCGTATGCAGCACCGCCGACCAACGCGCACTCGGACGCCGATCGGGGTGATAGCTCAGGCGCAGCGCGGCATTAACACGGTTGCGCTTCAAGGTGTTGATGATCCGATCCAGAAATGAACGCTCGGCCACGGTCAACCACATATCCGCCGGAAAGTCGCTCGGCACTTTGGTAGGCAGCGTCGGATCGTCTTTGAACAGCCCATGCCGCACTTTTGCGCGATCCCACAACTTCTGGAGCGCCTGCTGAATCGACGCGGCAGCCGTTATCGTCACATCTTCCACCCAACCCGCCTCACCCGCCTCACCGCCATTTTTATCAGCGCTCTTGTCGCCACAATGCAGCCGCGCTGTCCACGGGGCACCCACAGCCTTAGCGGGCAGCCATGTCAGGATCAACTCGGCAAAAGCATCTTCGCTGGCGCTCCATAAGCGGACGGTCGCCGCTTGCCAGGCACGCAAACCGTCCAGCAGCACTTCTTCTTTGTGTTCGCTTAAATCGTTCGGGGTGGGCGTTTGTTCCGCACCCGACGCATTAATTTCTAAATCATCGCTCATTTTAAGTAATCTCCTTTTTTATTTGACGCTGCGTCAGCCATGCCAAAAAGCGATCGGTATCGTGTTGCAGCATCTGACCGCCCAAACCGGATAACGAAAAATCAAAGCCGTGCCGACTCCACGGATAATACAGCAGCACCGCCGGAATGCCGAGATCGCGTAAACGGCGGTACATCCGCGCGGAGTTCTCAGGCGTGACGATGTTATCCGCGCCGCCGTGTGCCAGCAAAACAGGCGGCGCGTCCAGCGTAACCACGTACATCGGGCTGGCGTTCAGGTACACATCCGGCTTATGCGCAAAAGTGCTGCCCATCCAATACGACAGCGAAATGACTGCGCTTTCCTGCAACAACGAGAGATCGGTCGGCGCATAGATTGCGATCACGCCCTGTACATCATCGCGTTGCGGCAGATCATTCGATGGCGGATAAGCCGGATCATTGGGCGTGAAGGCGGCCACTAATGCTAAATGCGCGCCCGCTGATCGCCCCAACAGCACGATCCGATCGGGATCAACCGCGTACTGATCGGCGTGCGCGCGCAGCCAACGAATCGCCGTTTTGACATCGATCAACTGCGCCGGCCACAGAAATTCCGGGCTGAGCCGATACTGAATATCGACGACAACGTAGCCTTGCTGCGCCAACCACCGATTATGCGCGATGTAAAATTCGCCTTTGTCGCCACCGCGCCAACTGCCACCATGTATCGCGATCACGGCAGGGTGCGGCGCACTGCTGTGCGTATCGTCCGGTTGATAAATATCAGCGCGCAAATCGCGTCCGTCGATTTGCTGAAATAACACATCATTCTGAACGCGCACTCCCGCAAAAGTGGCGCGTCGCTGCCGAAGGTGGCCGCGAAAATCCAGCGGGCGGCGGGTGGATCGGCTTGCACTGTTGGATTTATCAGCGGATGGCGGCATGTCGAAATCTGCGCCTAAGCCCTCACGCATAGCGGCTTCATTGCGGCGCACAGTCGGCGCGAGCTGCCACAATGGACGCAAACCCGCCAGCACGCCGATCAAGCCCAACCACCCGCCAACACGCCGCCCTTTGCGACTCAGCATGATCGCCGCGACCCCTAACCCGATCGGAATCCACGGCCACTCGCTGACGGCCACGGCGGGATACGAGAGCAAGCGCGTTGACCACACGGACGGCGCACTCATGCACACCCCGAAAAATGCCGCCAACGCTCCTAGTATGAGGCCGAGCCAGTGCTTAAAGCGTATCAATCGCTTATGCTTTTTGTGGTTCGACCGTCGCGAACGACAGTGCGGCGGCGTGCGGTGCACCATCGATCTTGATCGTTGTGCCCGGCGCCAGAGTCGTTGTCAGCAGGTAATCGGCCAGCGGCTCACGCACCGATCGGCCAATGATGCGCCGTAAGGGACGCGCACCCCATTCGGGATGATCGTTTTGCGCCAGCATCCACTCACGAGCGGCGGGCGTGAACTCCACCTTGAGGCCGCGCGACTCGGCTAATGCGCCTTCCTTTTTGAGCAGCAAATCCAGAATGCTGCGCAAATCCGATTCGGTGAGCGGATGGAAAATCACAATATCGTCGAGGCGATTCAAGAATTCCGGGCGAAAGAAGCTGCGCACATCGTCCATGACCCCTTCGCGATCGTCTTCGGTCACGTCCGCGTTTTGCAGATGCTCCGCGCCCAGGTTGCTGGTCAGGATGATCACCGCTTCGCTGAACGTGGTCAGCCGCCCCTGCCCATCCGTGAGGCGTCCGGCGTCCAGCACCTGCAACAATAGATCGAGCACGCGCTTGTTCGCCTTTTCGACTTCATCGAACAGCACCACGATATACGGCTGCTGACGCACGCGATCGGTTAATTGGCCGCCACCTTCATAGCCGATGTAGCCAGGTGGTGCGCCGATCAGTTTGTTGACCGAGCCATCGTCCATGTACTCGCTCATGTCGATTTCAAGCATGGCGTCCTCGCTGCCAAAGATGAACTCTGCCAGCGCTTTTGCCAGTTCGGTTTTGCCGACGCCGGACGGTCCCAGGAATAGAAAGCTGCCCGTCGGACGGCGTGCATCTTTCAAGCCGACGCGCGCCGTTTTCACCGCACGGCTGACGGCCATCACCGCTTCTTCCTGGCCGATAATGCGCTCGTGCAGGTGCTCCACCATTGAGGCGTACTTAGTGCGTTCGTCCTGGCCGAGCTTGGCAACCGGAATGCCCGTCATTTGCGCGGCGGCCAGTGTCACATCCTCGCCATCCAACGCAGGCTTGAGCGGCGGCTGCGGAGTCGGCTGTGCGGCTTGCGATCCGGTTTGCTGCGCAGTGCTCGCCACGTTGACCATTGCGGCGGCGCGATGCAGCAAATATTCGGCACTGCGCGGCAGCGGAATAGTGGTCATGTAGCGTTTTGCCAGCGTTACCGCCGTTTTGAGCGCTTCATCGGAAATGTTCAGGTTGTAATCAGCAGCCATGCTCGGCGCAAGCACTTTCAGGATTGCCAGCGTTTCGGTTTCATTCGGCTCTGGTACGCGCAGCACCTGAATATGCTCACCCACGCCGCTCGCGTTGGCGATCCGATCGTTGTACTCGTTTTCGGGCGAGGTGCCAATGATCACCGGATCGTCGTTGAGCAGCGCTTTTTGAATGGTGGACGTGACCTTCGGAAATTCCGCACGCGCTACGCCGCCGAAAAAGCGTTCGATGTGCGGGATGAACAACGCTCCGCCGCGCGCCTGATTCAGTGCGCTGGTGATCGCTTGCAAGGGGTTATCCAGCAGCGCCGACTCATCCACAGTGATCAGCTTGTTGAGTCCTGACGGGCCTTTGCCTTCGGCCATGAGTAAGCCCAGGCTGTAGATCAAGGTACGCTTGCCGATCCCATCTACGCCGATCAATACGACGTGCCGATTGACGTGCTGCGACAACATATTACGCAGGGTGTTCAGCAGTGTTTCGCGAAAGTACACCGGGCGCACAGTGCCTTTTTTGACATTCGCCACCATATCGCCGCCGGACGTGTTCGTAGTCGTTGCAGTGGCGCGCGTGCCCATCATATCGGTCATGAGCTGCGGCGTAATCCCGTATTGGCGTAACAGGCTGCCCGTGCTCAGCTTACTCTCGGACATGACCGCTAATAAATGATCGGTATCCACGTACACCTGATTAGTCGCTTGCGCCACGCTGAGCGCTTCATCTAGGCCGACGATCATCTGGCGACTAAGCTGGACTTTTTCGCCATCGGCTGCCACAAATTGCAGATCGCCGTCTACGTCACGGCGCGTCTCGGCAGCGATGCGAACGGCACGTTCCAAGCGATCCATATCCAGGCCGCGCTTTTCGCGGAAATATTCCAGCAAGCGACGAGCGGCGGTATCACGGCTGCGCACGATCGCCAGCAGCACCAATTCGGGGTACAGCGTGCGTTTGCTGTACGAGCGCATTATCGCCGTCGCATCATTGAGGACGGCGGCCATATCTTTTGAAACCAAATTTGGGTTGAGCGTCGGCATTCCGAGTCTCCAGCTAGCCTATAAGCGAAACTACACAACGCGACACTGTTGGTCGCGAAAAATATCACGGGATTATACTACACTGCGGATGATAGTTGAAGCGCATCCCGCTCACGTCCAGTTTTTCAACGACAAACAACGTATTGGGATGAGCCTCAAAACGCTGAACGACCGCCGTTTCGATGTCATGTTTCACCCGTCGAGACAACCGTTGTGCTTGCCTGCTGCTTGTAGATGGTAGTTTGTCATCTGACAGACCGTTTTTTGTTGATGCCCCTCAAACCGGGCCTATTCGCTTAGTTTCATGCCCTCATTGTACATCAGACTGCCTAATTGCAAACGGTCTAAACTAGCGGTGAAAATACCATTTTCCCACCCTAAATCCCTCCCCCAAGGAGCTGAGGAGCGAACATATTTTCGGGAAGGGGTGTACAAAAAAGCGCTCGTCGTGCACACGGGCGGGTAACAAACAAACCAGGATGAACGATGAACGCACAAACAATATAGCAATGGGCTGCGGAAATCGGAAGGCGGATGAGGGTGTCTGAACCGTTGGCAGGTGACGTGTTTAAGAAACGCGATCGACTTTTGCGCTTACTTTGTGTGAGCTTATCAACGGTAACTCGTAATCTGTTGGCACGCGCCGCGCAAATCGCGTACAATACCGCCCATAACGGAGGGACTCAATCTTATGGGACGCACAGGCAAACCAGGACTACCGCCGGATCGCGCAATGCCGCCATCCGATAGCAACAACAACGACCGCAAGCATGATCTGTCGGATTTCATCCCCGGCGAAAATTTTGCGCAAATAAAAGTGATTGGCGTGGGCGGCGGCGGGGGTAACGCTGTCAACCGCATGATCGAAGCCGGTTTAGGTGGCGTCGAATTCATTGCGGTCAACACCGACGCGCAAGCCTTGATCCTGCAAAAAGCGCGTGTACGGGTACGCATTGGCGATAAGCTGACGCGCGGACTCGGCGCAGGCGGCAACCCGGAGATCGGCAAAAAAGCCGCCGAAGAATCCGCCGATGAGCTATATGAAGTGCTGCGCGGCGCAGATATGGTGTTCATCACGGGTGGCATGGGCGGCGGCACCGGCACTGGCGCAGCTCCGATCGTGGCGCAGGTAGCCCGCGAACTCGGCGCACTGACGATCGGCGTGGTGACGCGCCCCTTCACTTTTGAGGGCAATCGGCGTATCCAGTCGGCTGAGGCAGGCATCGAAGAACTGAAAAGCAAAGTCGATACGCTGATCGTTATTCCCAACGATCGACTGTTGCAGATTGTGGATAAACGCGCCAGCTTGAATGATGCGTTCCGCATGGCCGACGATGTGCTACGGCAAGGTATTCAGGGCATTTCCGAATTGATCACGGTGCCAGGGCTGATCAACCTCGATTTTGCCGATGTGCGCACGATCATGAGCGAAGGCGGCGCGGCGTTGATGGCTGTTGGTATTGCGTCCGGCGAAGATCGTGCGCGCAAAGCCGCCGAAGCCGCGATCAGCAGCGGTTTGTTGGATGTGACGATCGACGGCGCGCGCGGCATTCTGTTCAACGTGACAGGCGGCCCGGATATGAGCCTGTTCGAAGTGAACGAAGCGGCGGCGATCATCAAGGAAACGGCACATCCCGATGTGAACCTGATCTTTGGCGCGGTGGTCGATGATAATATGCACGATCAAATCCGCATCACGGTCATTGCCACGGGTTTTGAGCGCCCATCCAGCACTGTACCGCGTCCGCCGCCGATGAAGCAAACGGCTACCGGACGGCCAAGTATGAATCAACCCGCACAACGGCCAAGCATTACGGTTGATTCGCCGCGTCAGCAGCCCGTGCAGCCGATGCAGCAGCCTCAACAGCCCATTCAGCAAACGCCACCGCCGCCGCGTCAACAACCGCCGATGATCCAACCGCCTGCGCCGAGTCAGCCAGCGAGTGCGCCGCCTAATCGCCAACAAAACCCGCCCGCTGACAATCCGTACGACAGCGACGATCTCGATATTCCGACGTTTTTGCGTAAGCGCTGAGTCGATTGCACCGATCAAATCCTCTCTCCATTGGCGTTATCGATGGAGAGAGGTTGTGAAACTCCTGATCAGCTTGCTCACTTTGCTCGTGCTCAGTCTGCTGTTGAGCGCGTGTCTGCCAGCTTCTGACGCTTTGCCGACGCTTGCGCCAAGCCTTATGCCACCTACTGTCACATTTATCCTTACCGTTCCGCCGACGCCTTCCGAAGTGCCAACGGTGACTGCTATTCCTTCACTGACGCCGATCGTGCCCACGCCCATCGTGATCAGCGCCAACCGCACCACCACGATCACCTTGACGGCAGATCAACTCAACGCTGAATTAGCGCGCCGTTTCGCAGCGCAACCGATCCTCGATTTTGCCGCCGCACCGTTCCTCATTCTGACCCCTGGCGCGTTGCAAGTGACGATGAGCATTGCGCCGCACACTATCAGTACGCCCCAACCGCTCACGCTCACGTTGAATCTTTCGGCGTTGGCGACTACTTCGGGCAGTGTGCTGGATGTGCGCGCGGTCGGTTTGACAGCGCTCAACGGCGTGACGACGCAGCAGGTCAAGCGCGGACAAACTTTGATCGCCAATGTGCTCGAAACTTTCGCTCAACGCGCTGCCGGATCTGCTTCGCTGGCGTATCAATATGTGGCGGTGAGCGCCGATGCGATCACGCTGACGGTTGGCTTGCCGTGACGGTGGGTTGACTGATGCGATCGTGTACAGTGGAAGTGGGTATCAGCGATCCGGTCAGCCACGCCGGACGGGTGAGTGCCAGCACGAGCAAGCTCCCGATGGGCAACGGCAAATAATTCCAGGGGCTTTCAAAGCGATTTTGCAAGGTCAGCAGAAAGAGCGCCCACAGCCCAACGGTTAGCACTACCAATGTCAGCATTGCCAACAGCGTACCATTGCGCCGCCGCGTTATTTCTCGCAAAGCGAACACGATCACGATCAGGAAAACCACGTAATGCGGCGTGGCCGTTCGCACTAAAATCAAGTGCGTAACCGTCAAGGACAGCGCCGCCGTCCAAACGAGCGCGGCGCGTTCACCCACCCACAGCACGCAATACCATGCCCACAGCACCGGAATCAATAGCAAGCCGCTCACGATCAATTCGCCCATGTGCCCCGCTCCGATCGCGTTGGTGATGATCGAAACAGGTGAGCCAATTTGCGTGTAGCCCGTATAGCGTGTGCTTTGTGCCAACCATTCGCTGAGCCAGGACGGCAGCAGCAAAAACGACACGCCGTACAGGATAGCGCCTGTAATCGCAACGCCCGCCAGAAAATACCAACGCCGAAAACGCACGCCCCACAACAATAGAAAGGGCACGATCAATAGTCCGATTTGCGGCTTGAAAGTCGAAAGTGTGAGGAATACACCCGCCAGCACCTCAAAACGCGGGGTTGTTTGTGCTGCTTTCGCCAATGCCCAAATTGCCAGCAATTCCAGACAAGCTGCCACCACACCCGTTTGCCCCAAAAACATGCCGCGCGTTGCCGGATAAAAAGTCGCCGTCCACGCGATGCCGACTGCGATCAACCATCCCGGTGGGCGCCAACTGAACAGATCGACCATTGCGATAAACGCCGCTGCCACGAATGCCCATGTCAGCACGATCCAAATGGCAGATGCCCACGCATAAGCGGCATCCACATCGTGCGAACCGAGAGTCAACGGCGCGAGCAAAACAGCAGTCGGGAACGGATACAAAAAGTCGCCGGGGTACTCGTCCAAGGCCGGATCAGTGCTGGCCGGGTGACCATACAGCTTGTTTTCAACTTCCAACGCCACTTCACGGCTGTACGGATCGCGCCCTTCCAGCCAGAACGCGCGCGTTCCGTACCAGCGCTGAAAAAAATCGTTCGCGCCGGGGTGATCACGCGTAACATAGCTGTACACCGCCCACACCATGAGCGCCAAAAACAAGGTGCTGAGCAGTGCGAAAGCAATTCTTGATAAGGTGGAAACTGGCGCAGCGCGTCGCAGCATGGCGATGAGTCCTTGCGTTTATCGGAGAATCTTGCCGATCGATTATAAACGGAGCAACGCCGTTTTACGCGCATCGGATGATTTACTGTCTCTCACCGTTTAGCCCTGATACAACCCTATAACAATCTGCCGCTAAAGCACTCAGCACGGTTATAATTTGGCAAAAGGGTTTTCGCAATGATGGTTATGCGATGCCGATTGTGGCAGGTGTATGCGATTAGCGTGTAAGCGCTCAATAAGGTTAGCTCGATGATCAATGCTCAGCAAGCGCAGCAAGTTGGCACGGCGCACTCGTGGACGCAAGCATTTTTGCGCAGTTGGCGCGATCCGGCGATTCGCTTTCCGGTAGGCGTGTTCATTGTGGCACGAGTAGTCACGCTGTTGATTGCCTATATGTCGGTACAAAGCGCGATCGTCGTCAACCCGTATCGAGATGATCCGATCTTTGTTGCAAATTTGCACGCGCTGCGCCTGAGCGGTCCGATCCATGCGTTGATCGAGCCGTGGGATCGTTGGGACACCGGCTGGTACATGAAAATCGCGCTAATGGGCTACGCGACGGGTGACGGTACGATTATTTTTGCGCCGATGTATCCGGCATTGTCGGGAGCGGTGGGCGCGCTGGTGGGCGATACGCTGCTCGGCGGTTTGATCGTCAGCAGCGTAAGTTGTCTGGCGTTTCTGCTGATCTTCTACCGATTAGTGCGGCTGGAAAGCGGCGGTCAGGAGCAGGCGGCGCAAAACGCATTGATCCTGCTGATCACGCTGCCGGTAGCGTTTTATATGCTGGCCGCCTATACCGAAAGTACGTTCATGGTGGGCGCTTGCGGGGCATTGCTGGCGGCTCGGACGCGGCATTGGTGGCTTGCGGCAGCATTGGCGGCTTTCGCAACCCTGACGCGCTTGCAAGGTTGGGTGTTGTTCTTCCCGATCGGCTGGTGGGCATTCGTCAGTACGCCGCGATTCTGGCAAGCGCCAACTATCAGCTTACCGATTATCAATTTACTGAGCAAACTTCGGCAGGCGATCCCGCGCTTAGTGGCGATGGGAAGCGGCCCGCTCATGGCGTTGTTCTTTTTGTTGTACACGAGCCGCAGCGGGTTGGGCACTGTGGACAGCGCTTATAGTGATCCGTGGCGAGTTGCCATTCGTCCGCCGTGGGAGTCGGTGATCTCAGTGATCCAACGTGTGCTGAGTGGGCAAGCGGTCGCTGTCGAGATCATCAATCTGATTGCATTGCTCGTACTCGTGCTGCTGATCATCACTTCATGGCGCGTGCTGCCTATCCCCTATCATCTGTACAGCGGCTTAACCTTGATTTTAGTGTTGATGAGGTACTATTCCCCTACGCTGCTGAATGGCACGATGCGTTACGTGCTCGACTTTTTCCCGACGCTTATGGCGCTCGGCATCGTGTGGGTTCATCAGCGACGGCTGCGCTTGTTATGGATTGCAGGCGGCCTGACCATCGGGCTGACCATGTTATTTTTGTTTGCGCGCTGGCTGTGGATTGCCTGAAGGGGTGACAATGCAAACGCTTTTCGCCGCGTCGGTGCTGCACGCCGATTTCAAGAAACTGCCCGAACAACTGCGCATACTCGATGTGAACGGCATTAACCGCTATCATTTCGATATCATGGACGGTCATTTTGTGCCCAACTTTGGGATCAGTCCGGCGATCATGGCGTCCATCAATCATCTGACAGAGCTTCCCTTTGAGGCGCATCTGATGATTGAGCATCCCGAACAGTTTATCTCAATGATCGCGCAGGCGGGCGCTGCCTCGATCCTCGTTCATGCTGAAACAACGCTTCAATTGCGGCGCGTGATCGGCCAGATTCGCAAGGCAGGCTGTCGGCCAGGGGTGGCGCTCAACCCAACCACGCCACCCGACGCGCTCAGCTACATTTTGCCGGATGTGTCCAGCGTGCTGCTGCTCAGCGCGGACGTGGGCGATACTGAGCATTCCGCATTTTCCGATACGGTGCTCGACAAGATTCGCGAAGTGCGCGACCTGATCAACGATCAACGACTGGCAGTCGAAGTGATGGTGGAAGGCGGTATCACTCAGGAACGGATCGGGCCGTGCGTGCGGGCAGGCGCGGACGTGATCATTCTGGGCACATCAGGCTTATTCAGCCAACCCGATCTGGCAGCGGCCATTCGCGCGGCGCGTCAATCCGCGCTGAATGCACGCCAAATGCTGGCCTGAACGCGATTTCCCTTTCTCTGATTGGCTGAACAGCGTAAGGGGATTACGGGGTCAGCGACAAATTCGAGACGAACAAACCGACGCCTGCCAACAGCGTCAGCATGAGCGCCAGCACCAGCATCGCCTGCGGATACACGATCGTCACGCGCGCCGTTGATGCCACTTGCTCGGCGGCCTTGAGTCGCCCATTACGCACGCGCTCCACAATCTGAGGCAGCGTTTCGCGTAAGGAACTCCCGATCTCTTGCGAAAGGGTAACGGCTTGCGTCAATTCATCCCACAGCGTGACCGCCGCGTCTGAAAATTCGGTTTCGTCGTCCTCTTTGCGCATCGTCGCTCGCAAGCCGAGTGAGGACATGAAATCGGCGCGTGAGACGCCCATATTACGTTCAAAAAGCGCCTGTGCCAGTTCAATGCCGAGCGGATATTGATCGGGCTTTTGCAGGTAACGATCGTAAATAGTGCGCCCTGCCGTCTCTAATGCCTGATCGAACTCAGCGCCCGCTCGCATGGTGATCGCCATCAATTCCAGCAGATCGGCCAGTTGCAACAAAAGGCGCTGTTTACGCTGAGCGACGCGCCGCGTCAGCGAACTGTAGGGATACATCCAGCCGATCAAGCCCAACCCGATCGACAGCACAATACCGACGGTGATCGCAAAATCGATCGGCGCTGTCTCATCGCTTATTTTGCCGAGCGGCGCCATGCCGGGCATTTGCGTTGGAACGTGCGCGCGCCCGTTGGACATCCAGGCGGCAGTGGCGAACGCAAAGGTGATCCCTAGCACAAGTCCAGCACCTTGTAACCAACGGAAACGCCAGGGAGTTGCACGCAGCGGATCGTTCAGATAGGTCAGGCGCTGTTCAAGGATTGCTTCCTGACGACGGCGGAAAGCGTCTGGCAATAAGAGGTTGATCAGTCCCGCAGGCCAACGCCCGATCCAGCCGAATACGCGCCGCCGTCCGCGCGGCCCCCATAACGCGCTGCCGAACATCACGATCAGAAATAAGCTCAGCAGGATGCCGACTTCCCCGATTTCCATGTAAAACTCCGGTTCGCTAGATTGTGCGCTTACTACACGTCTGCTGAATTGATTTGAACGATCCAATAAATGCTCAGGCCAATGACCACCGATGCCGCGATCAAGGTGGTGCGCCCGGCGTAGGTGCCCCACAGCAAATTGCTGAACAGTGGAAACAGGGTCAGCGCGATTTGTAAGCCGCCGATGATGAAGATCAGCGACCAGGCCGCCTGCCGACCAGGGGCAAGCTGCGTGCGAATCTCGCGCTGAGTGGCTTCGCGCGCATGTAATAATTTTGCCAGATCGTTGAGCAGCGCGCCCAAATCTCCGCCCAATGGACGCACAACCGAAATGGTCAGGGCCGCTTGATCGAGCGCGTCACTTTGATACAGCGGATTTTGTGCGATCTCGGCCAGCGCAACGTCGATCGAGATCAAGCCGCCGCTGGCAACCATCTTGATCAGCGCGTCGGTGAATTCCTGGCTGAGCGGCTTGCCAAATTGCAGCGCCACCCGTTGTACTGCTGCTTCGACCGCGTGTCCCGCACTGATTTCATCACCCATCGTGGCGAGCGCTTCGGGCAGCATCCGTTCCATGTTCTTTTGCGCGGCGCGGACGTACAGCGAGCTGCCCACCAGAAATGCGAACAGCACCGCGAAAACAATTACCAGGATGAACAGTGACAACATTACCCGCAGTGCATCATCCCCTGAACCGCCTGCCAATATCTGCGCAAGCAGCGAACCGACGATCAGATAGCCGATCCAAAACGCGCCCGGCGTCAGGCGGCTGCCACGCGTCAGCTCCAGATAGTCAGCGACGCGCACCAACGAGGACGCAAAACGCCGTGCACTGCCTTCTCTGCCATTCGCCACACGGGTTAGCAGTGCGTTGATCCGGTCGATCAAACGTCGGATCAAGCCGAGTCGCCATAATATATACAAAACGATCAATTCGATGTTTGTCACCGTTGACATGGTACACTGCGCGCCTTATTGCTTAGTCCTGACCGAGTCTCAAAAGAAGCTGGTGATATACGTGAGCGTATCCACGGTATCCGCTTTATCAACGCACCAACCGCTCAATTTGCTGCGCAGATCATATATTTTCCACCAGCGCAAGCCGTTCAGCTCCACCGGCCCATCGATAATGATCGCTTTGCCACCGTTGAACAGACTGAAAAAAGTGCTGCCTTTGATTCCTGGTGTGCGCCGCACGTTGAGACTTTCGCCCGCCGTCGTGTGAACAGATACGTAATCGTCCACATGAAAAGTGATCGGCACTGGCGGCGGCGTCGCAAAACGCATCGGGTTGTGTTCGATCAAAGCTGTATTCGACGCGCCAAGCTGAGCGGTCAGTGCAACGCCCGGCCCGAACATTGGGATCACCGCAACGATCGAAACGGTCAGCTTGCTGCCGATCGGCCTGTCTTTCGGGTCGAACGGTTCGATCACGACGGTCACCTGATCCGAGAAGTGGCGGGCTTCTTCGACAATCTGCGCGATCTGACCGTTGTTATTGGTCGAAGCGCCCCATTCCGCAGCACGCGCCACGATGTCGATTAAACGCTGCTGTAAGAACAACGCTTGAATGACCAGCACGCCGCCTACCAGCGTGGATATGAGCAGCATGATCACCAGCGCGAACTCGACTAACGCTTGCGCGCGCCGTGTTCCGCGCAGCATCTTTCGCCAGCGTTTAGAGAACAACATCGTTTAGAAGAACTCCAATGTTGGCAGCGGCTGTAAACGGGCTTCAAGGCGTGCGGTCGCGTTTGCTGACAGCCGAATAGTCCAGGCGGGCAGCAGTGCGCCAACTACCTGTTCTTCATAAACGATCGTAATTTTTATGGCGTGTTCCGGGATCAACTCCGTGTTGATCAGCGACAGCGCGTCGGGCGTGGGCGTCAGGGTCGGTGTTACGCGCGCAGTTGCGGATGCCTTCGCGGTAGGTGTGCCTTTTCGCGGCGGTAATGGGCTGGCTGGAATAGTAGTTGTCGGCACTGCATAGAATAAGGCTTGATCGGGTTCAAAGCTGATGCTCAGGTTTGCTGGACCAGCACCCGACATGTTGGCATACACGATGTCTCGCGCCGCTGCCGCACTGCCCGTCAGCGCCGCCGCTCGTACGGCAATATCAGCGGTGGCAGTAAGCGTGTACCACAGGTTGAGAATCAGCATGATCCGCACGATCAACAGGATCAGGATCAAAATGACCGGCAGCAGCAGCGCGAATTCGATCAACGACTGACCGCGCGGGGGTGCTCGCTTTGAATAAGTCAAATGAGTGTGTGTGTTTGGGGGCATGGCACTTAAAATAACATAAAGCATGATCTGCGTAAGAGTTTACAGCAGAGCACGCATAATAGCGAACGGGCGCGGGGAGTAAGCAGAAAAAATGCCTGATAAGTAAAGCACCACATAGCAAATGAAATAAATTCTTTTGGGCATTCGCAGCACACTTTGCAAAAACGTCTATAATCCCTTATCAGTGCGGAGGCCACATCAAAATGGGGTGATTTATGGATGACTCGGAGCAAATCGTATTTTGGGTGTGCGTATGTATCGGGGCGTGGCTTTGGTGGCGCTGGTTTCGAGTCGCGGCATCGATCAGAAACTTCTTACCCGCGAGCCGCCGACTTCCCGTTCTGTTGATGCCACTCGTCTCGCTGGCACTGTTGTTGGCCGTTTTGCGAAAGTTATCTTCGCTCGATGTGCGTGATAATCCAATCTACCTGTTGTTTTATCTGGTCATGGGCGCTGTCTGGCTCGGACTGGCAATGCGATTGCTGCCGTTCTGCGATTTGAGCGTGCGCGATGATGCACTGGAACGCGGCAATCAGGCGGCGACGTATGCGGTGTGTGGCGCGCTGATGGCGATTACGCTGTGCTTTGCGGGCGGTAACATCGGCAGCGGACCCGGTTGGTGGGTCGTGGTCGAATCGGCGGGATTGGCGACACTCGGCTTATTCACCGTGTGGATCGCGCTGCAAGCATCAACGCAGATTTCCGACTCGGTATCCATTGGGCGGGACGATGCCTGTGGGATTCGGCTGGCTGGCCTTCTGATCGCGGTTGGCATTGTTTTCGGGCGTGCCGTCGCGGGCGATTGGCATGGTGAAGGTGAAATGGTCGTTGATTTTGTACGCTACGGTTGGCCCGTGATCATCCTGGCGGGTTTGGCAGCATTGGCCGAGCTGCGTTTGAGACCTTCTGTACAACAGCCTTTGCGTCCGATCGTGACGTTTGGATTGCTGCCTGCGCTGATCTATGTGGGGCTGGCTTTGGTTGTCCTGGCTGTCGAACCGCTGTCACAAGTGATCGCATTTTGATCGCACCCTGGCAATTCAGTGAAGCGCTGCCCGCCGCGATCTTTGCAGAGGTTCGGCTGCGCACAATTTTCGAGTGCTGCCGATGGGATCCGCAGGTTGAAGATGTCGCGGCACTGGCCGATTTTGCCCTGATCCTTCAGCCGGACACATGGCGGACGTTAGCCGGATACGCCGAACAGCTTGCCGCCGAAACCATAGCTGCTGAACAAGCGTTGATCCAATCGCCGGCGCTGCATGACCTGTTGGGGTTGCCGCGCGTGATTACCCAACATTGGGCGCATCCGGTTGTGCGTCAGGGCAGCGCGCGTGATGTGCGGCTGATTCGTTTCGATTTTCACCTGACGCCGGATGGTTGGCGCATCTCCGAAGCGAACGCTGATGTGCCGGGTGGCTTCATCGAAGCGGCAGGCTTTTCACATTTGATGGCTGAACAGTTCCCAAGCCTGCGCACGGTGGGTGATCCGGCGGCAATGATCGCAAGTGCCATTTGTGAGCAAGTCGGGGTGGGCGCGCGAGTCGCATTGGTTCATGCTACCGCCTTCACCGATGATCGGCAGGTCATGACTTACCTTGCGCAATATTGCGAACGGGCGGGCTTGCAAACCTATCTGGTCAGCCCGGCGCAAGTGCGCTGGCATGGCGAAACGGCAGCTATCGAAACGGATTGGGCGCATTCACCGGTCGATTTTGTGCTGCGTTTTTTTCCGGCGGAATGGCTGCCCAACCTGAGCCGTTCTTACCCCTGGGCGGACTTTTTCACGCCAGCGCATATCCCTAGTTGCAACCCGACAACGGCCTTGTTGGTGCAAAGTAAACGCTTTCCGCTGGTTTGGGATGCCCTGAATATCGACCTACCGACATGGCGTGCGCTGCTGCCTGAAACGCGCGATCCGCGTCAGCTTGGCGGCGAAGTAGTCGATCAATGGGTGCTCAAGCCAGCGCTAGGACGGGTGGGTGAAGATATTGCCATTGCAGGCGTCACGCAAAGCAAAGAACTCGAAAAAATCCATCGTCACGCGCGCCGCCATCCGCGCGAATGGGCTGCGCAGCGGCGTTTTGAAATAAATCCGCTGCCCGACATCGGCGGCAACTGGTATCCGTGCGTGGGTGTGTACACAGTCAATGGCCGTGCCGCTGGTGCTTACGGACGGCTCAACCGATCACCACTGATTAATGCGACATCAACGGATGTTGCGATTTTGACGTATGCTGAATAGATGGGAGTGATGATGAACGCTAAAGCCTTATTTTTAGGATGGGCACGCCCTGACTCGGTATGGTCACGTTGGACGAAGCCAGTTTTGTTCACACAGTTAGAGCCAAATTATTCGCCGGACACAGTGCCGGATATGACAACGCCCGTAGATTTACGCAGCGTGCCCGATCCAACATCGCCTGACAAGACAGCGATCATTGTCAATTTGCCGGGCGCGGATGGCGTCGAGGTCGGATTGAATCTGGCAAAGCGCGGATATTTCCCGGTTCCGCTGTACAACTGCACCAACGGTTTGGTGCCAGCCGTGCCCGTACACGCGATTATCAGCCGTCTGGTCAGTGGCGTGGATATTTTGCAAGGCTTGCAGTTTGATCCCACTGCGCCGCCCGCTTTCTTGCTCGACTCGAATCGCGTCAAGGGATTGCTGCCACCCACGCCGGGCACGTTCGATAATCGATGGGTTGTCTTTCCGCAGGATTTTCCATCTGCGACGTTTTTAGGCTCACAGCAAATTCGGCAAGTGCTGCTTATTCAAAATGGCACTCAGCTTGACGATGATCTGGCGCATGTACTGGTCACGTGGCAAAAAGCCGGGATCAACCTGGTCAACAAGGATATTGCAAACGTCGGTATGCCTACACCTTTGACAGCACGCCTGCCCTCCGGTTTCAGTTTGTGGTATCGCGCGTTGATCCTGCTGGCGATTCAGCAGCGACGTAGCAACGCGGGCGGCTTCGGTGCCATCATCCCGATACCGAGCAGCGGCGGCGGCTGATTAATGGCAACGGCGCAAGCCAACATACAAGTACCTGCCTTAACGGGACATTGATACGGCTGCCCGCTGAGCAATCTCTTTACGCACCACTGGCGCTACCTTGGTACCAAGCAGTTCAATCGCGTGCATCATCTTGTCATGGGGCATCGTCCCCACACTCAGTTGCAAAAGAAGCCGTTGATGATTGAACAGCGAATGTTGAAACAGGATTTTTTCGATAATGTCGTCGGGACTTCCGACAAAATTTGATCCGCGCGGTTCAGCCGCAGTTTCATATTGCGTGCGCTGCAATGGCGGCCACCCACGCTCCCGTCCGATTTTGTTCATAGCGCTTTGTGCTGCCGGGAACGACTCGTCAATCGCCTGCTGCCGCGTATCCGCAATAAAACCATGCGAGTTGATACTGATTGGAAGTGTCTTTGAGTCGTAGCGATATTCCGTCGCCGCCTGCCGATAAAGGTTCACAAAAGGCACGAAGCGTTCTGGCATACCACCGATAATTGCCAGCGCCATTGGCAGCCCCCGGCTTGCTGCCCGAACGACCGACTCCGGTGTGCCGCCGACACCCACCCAAATTGGCAGCGGACTCTGTACTGGTCTGGGATAGACCGCCAGATTATCCAGCGGCGCACGAAACTGACCCTGCCAGGTCACCCGATTTTGTTCACGCAACGTGAGCAGCAAATCGAGCTTCTCTGAAAACAAATCATCATAATCGTTCAGCGCGTAACCAAACAGCGGGAACGATTCAATAAACGAACCTCGTCCGGCAATGATTTCAGCGCGCCCACCTGAGACGAGATCCAGACTTGCGAACCGCTGAAAAACCCGTACTGGATCATCGGAACTGAGTACTGTAACCGCACTGCTCAAGCGGATGTTTTTGGTAAGGGCCGCAGCCGCGCCCAAGATGACCTCTGGTGCGGATGACACAAAATCGGCACGATGATGTTCGCCTAGTCCAAATACATTCAAACCGACCTGATCGGCCAATGCTATTTCTTCTAACAGGTCTCGAATACGCTCAGCCGGGCTAAGCAGATGCCCTGTATGCGGATCAGGCGTCAACTCGGCGAATGAATAAAGACCAATTTCAAATGGACGAGGTGAAAGCGTGGATGTTTCGCTGATCATTAATTGGATTCTCCGTTAACACTACTATCAACAGGCGTGTGCAGTACGGCTCACGCATTGAATCAGTTTATCTTTCTGATATAGATAATGCCGATCATCTTACGGCACGGCTTATTGTTATTGTGCTTATTGTTACTGTGCAAAAAGCTCAGGTTGGATTTTCAACAACAAACCGCCGTTTGGCTGACAATCGTTGGGCATTTTCCCAAGTTACGCTAAAATGCGCATGATTTGTCAAGCTAATAGGACTCTAACAATGTTCAAACGACTCACGGTGTTGGGCTGCGTGCTGCTCATGATTGCAACCGCAACTTTCACGGCACGCGCACAGGGCGCTCTGCAAAGTGCGCCACAAGTTACGGTTGCCTCGCCGATCTTGACACTGCACACACTTCCTAATCAATACGCGCCAGCAGTGACAGTGCTTCAGAATGGCGATGCATTAACGCCGGACGGACGCACCAATGACGCCAGATGGCTGCACGTTTCGACCAAAGATAATCAGCTCGGTTGGGTGCTCCTTTCGTTTTTGACTCTCTCGAACGACTTGATTGTACAAAATCTGCCTGTGCTGGATAACAACGCGCCAAGCGGCGGCGGCACGAATAATTCAGGATCAGGCGCTGCGGCACCAGCAGTACAACCCACGATTGCGCCGACTAAACCGTCAGTTGCCAACAATGCGCCACCTGTGGTGGGTGGGCACGTCGGCGGCAGTTTTGAATTAGGCGGTCAGGTGCAAGGCTTGAGCGGCAATACCGTCAACGCGATGCGTACCGCCGGGATGCGGTGGGTCAAGCAGCAGGCACAATCAGGTGATGGCGGCGCAAATGGCTTGATCGATCAGGCGCACAGTTTGGGCTTCAAAATTCTGTTGTCCGTCGTGGGCGATCACAACTCGGTCACGGACAACGGTTATCAAAACGGCTATGCCAGCTATGTTGCCGGTTTGGCTGCTCATGGCGCAGACGCGATCGAAGTCTGGAACGAAATGAACCTGGATCGCGAATGGCCTGCGGGTCAGATCAGCCCGACGATTTACGTGTCGCTGCTGTCGAAAGCATACAACGCGATCAAATCGGCTAATCCCGGCACGATGGTGATCAGCGGAGCGCCGTCGCCAACGGGTGCGGAAGGTGCATTCGGCCTGGCGCACGTTTGGAATGACAATCACTATTACGCTGGCATGGCAGCCGCAGGCGCTGGCCATTACGTGGACTGCATCGGCGCGCACTACAACGAAGGCATTGTCAGCCCGGATTGGACGAGCGGCGACCCACGCGATGACTACCCGACGCGCTATTTTCCGACCATGACGGCGCGCGCTTCACGTCCGTTCGGGCTGCCCATATGCTATACCGAGCTTGGCTACCTGACGCCGGAAGGCTATGGCGGGCTACCGGGGAACTTTGCCTGGGCACAAAACACGACGGTTGCGCAGCAGGCCGCATGGCTGGCACGCGCAGCGGTACGCGCGTCGCAATCCGGGCGCGTGCGCCTGATGATCATATTCAACGTCGATTTTACCTACTTCGGCGCTGACCCACAGGCTGGCTACGCGATGATCCGTCCAGGTGGCGGCTGCCCGGCGTGCAGCGCACTTGGCAGCGTGATGCATTAATCAGGGTTTCGCATAACGGATTTGCATATTGGGCGCAGCACAGCAGCGTCCTGAACACAGCGCCAAATAAGTTAAAGGAATACCCCAATGATGGATGATACGCTTCGCGCGTTTTTGCAAAAGCCGCTGCTGGCACGCATGAGCACACTCGGCACGGACGGCTATCCGCATACCGTGCCGGTCTGGTTCATGCTGGATCGCGACGATATTGTGATCATCAGCGTGCGCAATACACGTAAAGTGCATCACATCGGCGCGAACCCCAAAGGCGCAGTCATGATCGGCGGCGAACCGCAAGATGGCGGCGGCTACCTGTTCAAAGGCGATTTTTTAATCGAAGAAGACGCGGATTTGCACTGGATGAAGACGCTCACCCATCGCTATGAGTCGGGTGAACAGGCTGCCAAAGACATTGCGGATTGGTCGAAACTGGACATGATCCTGATCCGCCTGACGCCGCACACGATCAGCAAAGTTTAGTGCTGTCAGCAATACAACGGCTATAGCGGCTCCAGCGCGTGTCTGGTTTCCTCACCGGGCACTGCTTCCTGCAAAAAGCGGCGGATTGCTTCAGTGGTCGCCGTTGGCTGTTCGAGCATGGGCATGTGTCCGGCGTCCTGAACGCTGATCAACATGGCGTTTGGGATTGCCGTGGACATGCGCTCGGCGTGATACGGTTCGATCGTCGCGTCCTGATCACCTGTCAGCAGCAGCACAGGCACGCTGATATCAGGCAGCAGTGCGGTCAGGTCAGGGCGCGCCGCCATACCCTTCAAAGCGCCGACGATGCCGGTCGGATGCGTGCCAACTATGATGGTACGCGCCTGTTCGCTGCTGAAATCATCGCTTGCTAATTCTGACGCAAACAACTTTGGCAGCATCGCGTCCGCCACAACCGCTGCACCGCCTTGCTCCACGCGATCAGCAAGATTGAGCCGCCCTTGTCGCGTTTTCTCATCATCCGCCCCCGCTTGCGAATCAATCAAGCCGAGCGCTAAAAAGCGTTCAGGAGTCAGTTTCCAGGCTGCTAACGTGACATAGCCGCCCATGCTGTGACCGATCAGGACGCACTTCTGAATGTTCAACTCATCCAGCAGCGCCAGCACATCGCCTGCCAGCACTTCCATCGTATACACGCCATCGAGCGCCGGACTGGTACCATGACCCCGCAAATCGGGCACAATGATCTGATAATCGTCGCTCAAACCTTTAACTTGATCGCGCCAGATCGCGCCGCTGAACGGAAAGCCATGCAGCAGCACAACGGCTGTGCCTTTCCCTTGTTGGGTATAACTTAACTTGACTGGAATCGCCATACAATATCCTTATTTGATTTGACAGACAGGGAAAAAAAGCAGGACGGCGGACGTGGCAGGCCATGTCCCTACCACGCGCCAGATTGCCTGTAGGGACACAACCTGCCGTGTCCACAACCCTCGATATTCAGTGTGATAGACTACATTATTCATTCGGCTAATGCGCGGCGCAGTTCGGCAGGCAGCGTGATCAAGTGACCTTCGCGCGTGACGCACACATGACGCGATTGTCCGGTGGCAAATAACACGCCCGTTTGCGCGTGTGCGACTTCATAACCAAAGGTGAGCGCTCGGCTGCGCAGTTCATCCACCCAACAATGCGCTGCGATCAGATCGCCATAATGGGCAGGCGCGATGTAACGAGCGTGCAATTCGACTACGCTCAAGCCGAAACCGCTCCGCTCAAAATCGGCATAATCGGCATTCCGCGCGCGCGAATAATGTGAGCGCGCTTCTTCCAACCACACAATATAAGAGGCGTGATGAACGATTTGTTGGGCGTCAGTTTCGGCGTAGCGAACGTAAAATTCAGCAGTTGAGACAAAGCGATCAGTGGGCGGCATAAGTTCCTTATTGAACAGATTTGGACGTGCTTACAGTATCAAGGCTACAGAATCAGTGAGGGGTAAATCATAACGCGAATCCGTCACCGATCAACTCGACTTCCAATTCGAGCGTCACGCCGAACTGTTCGCGAACCGTATTTTGCGCCAGCCGGATCAGCGTCAGGTAATCGTGTGCAGTCCCGCCGCCTGTGTTGACGAAAAAATTGGCATGTACGGGTGAAATGATCACGCCGCCGGATCGCGCGCTTTTGAGTCCAGCGGCTTCGATCAAGCGTCCCGCGTAATCTCCTAGCGGATTTTTGAACATGCTGCCCAAACTCGCGCCTGGCGGCTGTGTGCGCTTGCGATGAGCGCTATATTCGTCGGCGCGGACGCGTAGTTCAGCGGGATCATGCTGAGCGCTCAAAGTCATTTCCGCCGATAAAACGACAAAATGCCGCGCCGTATGTTTGAGTGCCGACTCGCGATAGGTGTAGGCAAGCTGAGTTATATTCCAGCGAACCTCGCCCCCATCTTCAAAAAAAATGTGCGCGTGCAAATCAGGGGTAGCGGCCATGTCACTGCCATGTGCCCCGGCATTATTGATGATCGCCCCGCCGAGCGTCCCTGGCACGCTAATCGCCCATTCAAAGCCGCTCAGCCCACGCGCTATTGTTTCGCGCGCCAATTGCGCCAGGCTGACTCCACTTTCCGCCTGCACATGCCCATCACCGCCAACATGCAGCGCTTTTGCATCGTTGATAATGATCGCGCCACGATAGCCGTCATCGCTGAACAGCACATTTGCGCCGCCGCCAATGATCCGGGTGGGGACAGCGGCTTGCCAGCACTGATCGGTAAAATAGCGCAGCTTGTCGGCTGAATCAGCGCGGATTAACAGATCAGCGGGGCCGCCGAGCCGCGCAACGGTATAGCGGGACAGCGGCTCGTTGAGCTTGATCGCGTCCGGGAAGCGCGCTGTGTTGATCAGATCACGGTAGCGCGATGGATCAGGCATCAGGCGTCTCGTCGAGATGGGGCGGATACCACCCTACAGACACCCACCGTCGGCGCACATTGACAGCGCGCGTGTTATTAATCTCAAATGCATCAACTGTTGCCCGACCTACAGCAGTCAACCCAACAATAATAAGCCCCAAGTTGTCCCATTTGAAGTGCTCAATCCAATTTTGTGTTCGTGGATTAAATAATGGCACCGTGTCGCCAGTTTGCGGATCGACCGCAGTTGTTTTGATCCCTTTACGGCTGTTGCAAACTGAGCAAGCCAACCAAAGGTTTGACTCCTCATTTTGCCCATTTTGTGCTAACGGGATGATGTGTTCGATTTCCAAAATCTCTAGCATTAAATCCTGAGGCGTCATGCAATAGCCGCATCGTTCCTGAGCAGCAATCCGCACTCGCCGTTCAACTTCAATCGGAATGTAATGATTTGTCATCAACTCCATGATTCTGCGCAGACAATGGTGGGCGAAGTCCACGATTGACCGCGATCTCTAAAGCGCGTGCCTTGAGCAATGTGCCATTTTGTACAAGGTCGAGAATTTCATCGAGGCGCGCCTTTTTCGTGCTGTCCAGGTGTCCTTCTTGATTATCGAATAACAAGGTACTTAGCTCATCTTGCTGCGCAGTTGGCAACCGAATGTCGGATAAGTTCAGAATTTGGTCATTATCCAACGACTCTAAAGGCGGTTCAATTGCATCGTGTCTTAGCCAATCAAGAATCAGATTTTCCAGGCTTACACCAGCATAATCAGCCAGTTGGCGCATTTGCCTTGCCATCGCTTCTGGAATTTCGATCTGCACAATTTCATTCATGACGCATCTTTCATTTATTCACCTTGCAACAACCTATCCGCGATCGTAGGCGCATCGCCTGCGCTGAAAATAATCACAACATCGCCGGGCTGCGTTTCGCGGCGCAAAATATCGGCGGTGGCGGCTAAGCTGCCACTGTGCCGTGCGTCACGGTGACCTGCCTCGCGCGCCATTTGTGCGATGTCGTCTTCAGTGGGGCCGGGCGACGGCTGTTCGCGCGCCGCGTAAATATCAGTGATCAGGACGTGATCGGTATGTGCGAATGCTTGCGAAAATTCGCGCGCCAATAAGTGCGTCCGGCTGTACGTGTGCGGCTGCCATACTGCCCAACATGATTGTCCGGGAAATCGGTCCGACGCGCCGTCTAAGGTAGCCTTGATTGCTGTTGGATGGTGACCATAATCGCTATAAATCGCAACGTTATCAGCGGTCGTGCCGATTAACTCCATGCGACGCGCAACACCCTTGAAACTGCACAGCATTTTTATGGCGTCTTCTTTAGGAATGCCAAGCTGTTTTGCTACGGTGATCGTGGCGTCGGCATTGAGCAGGTTGTGCCGGCCTGAGAAAATAGACGTATCACATATGTCTTGCACAAGATAGTCTAATACGTTGGCATCACCGGGATACCACTCCCCATAAAAAACAATGGGTTTAGCAACTTTATGAGCTAAATCAGATGCGTTTCGATCTTCCGCGCAGACGACAAGCATACCATCAGGGCGCACATGATCCGCAAACTGCCGAAAGGCGTCCAGCACATCCGCCAGCGTCGCGAACATGTCCGGGTGATCATGTTCGATGTTCGTGATCACCGCAATTTTAGGATGTAAGCCGAGAAACATCATGTCGTACTCGTCGGCTTCAATCACAAACCAGTTGCTTTTGCCGACGCCTGCATTGGTGCCCGTATTGAGCAATACGCCGCCAACAATGTAAGTTGGATCGAGTCCCGCTTCAATCAGCAAATGCGTGATCAGTGCGCTGGTGGTCGTCTTGCCATGCGTGCCCGCCACCGCGATCACGTCGTAGCCAGCGGTCAGCGCGCCGAGCGCCTCGCGCCGTTTGAGCACTGGCACCCCGATGGCATTGGCGGCCAGCACTTCCGGGTTATCGGGTGGCACTGCGGATGAGATCAACACCAACTGTGCGCCCGCGATCTGTTCGGCAGCGTGCCCGATGTAGACTACTGCGCCGTCCTGAGCAAGCGCATCACTGACGGCGTTCGGCTGTCGATCCGAGCCGCTCACCATATAACCACAGCCAAGCAGTACGCGTGCAATGGCAGACATGCCCGCGCCGCCAATGCCGACGATGTGAATGTGCGCAGGTGCGTCTGGTAGGGTGTTCATAACGTTACTTCCCTACAAAAAGCGGATCGACCACAATCGACCCGCTGATAAGCTGACAAGATTTTGTGGTGCGCGTTATTTTTTGAGCGCTTTGATCGCGTCAAAGGCAGGACGCGGCTTGCCACTCGCATCCAATAGCGAATAGTAGCACTGATAGAACTGCGCACTGGCTGCGCCGCTCACGCTTTGACAGGCGTTCAGATTGTCAAGGAACATCGGTCCAACGAAAGACAATTCGCGCCCAATCTGAAAGCCGCGCGTTACGTATTGCGCTTGCTTGGCTTGCGACGTGAACTTGACGAAGCCGAAGCTCGTTTCGCTGACCGTGTTATCAGCAGCGACGCCTTCATTAGCACCCCAACCAAACGCGGTCACCCAGATGAATTTGTTGCTATCGCCGCGATCTTTCATGATTTGACGATAATCATTGAGCGTGTCGCGGAAGTAAAAGCTGCGATTGTTGAACCAACCCGTTACGCCCGGCGATGCCTGACAGCACGTTGAGTCGGGTGGATTTGCCCAACCGTTCGGATGTGCGCCAATTGCATCTGCATCCACGGCGAGTCCGGCGATGTAGGCTTGCCGCAAGAACAACCGATCGTCAACCGCGTTCACGCCGTCGTTGAAACCCGTTGGCGATAAGCCCGCGCTGATCACCAGCGCACCGCCGTCCACGCCCTTGATCGCGGCATAAGCGCGGCGCAGCATCTCGACATAGCTGGCAGCGCTCAGTGGGCGACCATTCCAGTTGCGGCGCAAGTTCGGCTCGTTCCAAATTTCATAGGCTTGAACTTTGCCCTTGTAGTGCGTCGCAATGTTGGTAGCGAATGTCGCAAAGGTGCCAAAGTCAGTGGGTGGCCCATCTTCTTGCGGCGTTGTACGTGCCCAATCTGGTGCGTTCGTCAGCGTGAGCAGCACTTTTAATCCAGCGGCATTATAGGCATTCACGGCGCTATCCAACGCTGAATAGTCGGGGCTGCCCTGCGTCGCTTCGATGGTACGCCAACTGGCAATTTGCTTGACCCATGTCGCGCCTAAATCGGTGGCGGACTGCGTGACTGCGGTGCTGTCCTGCGCGTTATTAATCACGACACCCACCGCAAAGCCAACGTTGCTGGACACGGCGGCGGCTTGCGTCGGTACGTTTACTGGAGCGCTTGTTGGGGCGACGTTGGGGGCAGCGGTCGTGGCTGGCACAACGACTGTTGCGATCGCAGCACTGGTTGGAACGAGCGACGCCACGGCATTAGTAGCGGCTGAAGTTGTGGGCACTACTGCTGTTGCGAGTGGGCTGCCGGTCGCCATCATCGTCGGCGCGGCGCTGGTCGTTAGCGCGCTGGTTGGCGCAGCGGTTGCCATCATGGTTGCTGGTGCGGTACTGCCGGATGAAGCAGTCGCCATACTGGTCGCACTTGCTGCCAAACCAACAACAGGCAGGCGCAAAATCTGACCGACATAAATCAGGTTCGCGTTCGACAAACCGTTTAGCTGTGACAAAATGAAGATAGTCGTATTGAACTTGGATGCTATCCGATATAAATTATCGCCGGGCTGCACCGCATACGCGGCAGGCGTGTTGATAGCACCAGTGGTATTGCTAACGGTGGCGGCAGCACTAGCCGCCATTGTTGCAGAAGATGACGTTGTGGCTGTGGCTGCCATTGTTGCAGAAGTTGCAGCAGGCGTGATTATGGCTGCAACGCCCGGCAAAATCAAACGCTGGCCGACGTAAATCAGGTTCGGATTGACGACGCCGTTCGCGTTTGCGAGCGTATTCGGCGCAATGTTGAATTTCAGGCCGATGCGATATAAAGTGTCGCCGGGCTGTACGGTGTATGTGGCGTTGCCGACTTGTGTTTGGGCGGAAACAGCAGCCGTGGCAGTCAATAGCACGGCCAGGAATAAAGCGGTCAGATATTTCTTCAAGTGTGAAGCTCCTCGGAAGCGCAGATTTTTAAGGCCAAACCTGCCAGCATAATAAGCGACTTGCCGCGCAAGCGCAACACCAATTCTCAGTGGGCGCTCGTGCGTGCAAGTGCTTGATAGCACAACCCGTGCGCGAAATTATATTATCGTCTCAAGCACTGCCAAATTCGAGATTGTTGCACGCCAAATTCCATAGTATAATTACTGGCAGAAAAGGGGCTGTGGTGAAATGGCAGCCACGGAAGACTTAAAATCTTCTGCTTAATAAGCGTGTGGGTTCGAGTCCCACCGGCCCCATTTTAGGTTGCAGTGTTTCGCGTTGTTGTGATTACAACCATATCTTTGCCGTTTCGGCAACTGATATGTTGTCCCTCAGCCTTTGTAGGTGAGGGACCTTATCGATTAATAGGCTTTGGCGAAGTATGCGCGCCGATCCGATAGATCGCCGCATACGATGCATGGCCCGCTGCCTGGTTCTTGTTTGAGTGGGAAGCAGCGCGATACCAGCTGATTGTCTTCCTTGATCTTGGCTTCGCATTCGGCACGTCCGCAAAACCAGGTATATGCCCAGGCATCGACCACGATCTCTTTGAACTTTTCGTAATCACCTTCGACCATGTGAATGTTCGCATCGCGGAAAGCGGTCGCTTGCTGCAACATGTTCACATGAATATCACTCAACAAATTCAGCACCATTTGCACTGCCGAGTCGCGAGCGACGAACTGCTTACCGGCTTTGCCCGTGATGTCACGGCGCGCCAATGCCACCGTATTGTTTTGTAGATCTTTTGGTCCAATTTCCAGGCGGATCGGCACGCCGCGCATTTCCCAATCGTTATATTTGAAGCCCGGCGCTAGCCCTTCGCGCAGATCGATCTTCACGCGCACGCCTGCCGTTTTGAGTAGTTCGCGCATCAGATGGGCAGAGGCGAGCACTTGCGATTGTTCTGTTTCATTCTTGAAAATGGGTACGATGATCACCTGAATCGGGGCAAGACGCGGCGGCATCCGCAAACCCTGATCGTCACCATGTGCCATGATGATGCTGCCAATGAAGCGTGTGCTTAACCCCCATGAAGTGGTCCAGCAGTGTTGCAGCTCATTGTTGCGATCGGTATATTTAATATCGAATGTTTTAGCGAAATTCTGCCCCAGATTGTGACTCGTGCCGCTTTGCAGGGCGCGTTTATCGCCCATCATCGCTTCAATGGTATAGGTACGCAGGGCACCGGGGAACTTTTCCTGCTCACTTTTCTGGCCGGGGATCACCGGAATAGCGGCTTCATTACGCGCAAAGTCTTCATAAATCCCCAACATTTGCAGCGTTTCATCTTGCGCTTCACTTTCGGAGGCGTGCGCGGTATGGCCTTCCTGCCACAAAAATTCTGACGTGCGCAAAAAAAGGCGCGTCCGCATTTCCCAACGTACCACGTTCGCCCACTGATTGATCAGCAGCGGCAAATCGCGGTAACTGTGAATCCAATTGGAAAAACTGTAGCCGACGATCGTTTCAGAAGTGGGGCGTATGATGAGCGGTTCAGCTAATGTTTCGCCACCACCGATCGTCACGATCGCCAGTTCCGGCGCAAACCCTTCAATATGCTCAGCTTCTTTTTTGAAAAAGCTCTCAGGGATCAGCAGCGGAAAGTAGGCGTTTTCGTGGCCGGTATCTTTGAAACGGCGATCAAGGTTCGCTTGAATGTGTTCCCACAGGGCGTAACCATAGGGCTTGATGATCATGCAGCCGCGAACAGGCGCGTAATCTGCCAGATCAGCGTTTTGAACCAGCTCGTTATACCACTTGGAATAATCTTCGTTACGCGGCGTCAAGCCTTGCGATGACATGAATAGAGAGTCCTTCGGAAGCGTTTGTTGAAATGTTGCCCTATTGTAGCGCAGATGTCGGCTTGCCAGAACGCCAATCAACTTTGCAAAGACCGCAATGCGTGTGCGTGCTTATTTGGCCTTGATACGATTGTTTTTCGCGTTATGTTCCAGTTCGACTAGTCCTAATGCTTCCATGAGCGGCGGTAAATACATGCCAAAACGCCCGCGCAGACCTTTTTTAAGGCCATACCAACCGTTGAGCGGATTAGTATCGGAACGTGCCCACGCTTCGACTGTCCCATCCTTTGCGGGCTTTTGCTCATCGGCACTGCCAAGTTCCATCCAATCGCCGTGCTTTTTGAGCATTTCGTGCAAATCGTTGATCGCCCGTAAATCATAATTCAGGACAGTGCTGCCAACGGTACAGACCAGGATCGGAGGCTCGTGAGTCTCATCCTTGTACATCGTGTAGTCGGATGTGCCCGACGGGGTTTTCAGTGTCCAGGGATTTGCTTTAGTTCCAAGGTCGCTCATTTTTCCCTCTATTTTTTGACCGATCAAAACGCCACGAGTCCAGCTCAGCCGTTAAAACCTCGCAAGTAAGCGCTAAAGCGGCAGCACAACAAAAACTGTGGTGTGCTGCCCCAAAACGCTCTCAATGGTAAGCCGCCCTTCATACAATTCGGCCAGCTCTTTCGCCACAGTCAAGCCCAAGCCGGAGCCTTGCTGCTCATGCAAACGTCGCTCGAATTGCATATACGCCCCCACTTGCGCGATTTGACCAGCGGTCATGCCGCGCCCTTGATCAGTGACTTGCAGGCCGTACAGCGATTTTGCCTTCGGGGCGGGCGTGTAATCGCTGGCGCTGACTGTGATCGGCGTGCCTTCCTTTGAAAATTTGCAAGCGTTATCAACCAGTTCTTCCACGATCTTTTTGAGGTTCGCCACGGCAACGCACACCCGTTCGACCTCATTTATTTGTAAGTCCAGATCGCTGTTGCGCTTGTACTGATTGACTTTGTTGATCGCCCATTGTTCGATCAGAGCGCCGGGTGTTTCGGTGAAATCCTGGCGCAAACGTATCAGCCGATCCGGTTCAGAGCGCAGCAAAGCAATCTGTGCGTACACCTGAAAATTCTCAACCATGCGGAATAAACGCCACCCCGCGTGGTTGACACGCTCGACCATCGAGATAATCTGCTCAAGACTCCAGCTCTCAGGCGCTTCCAGAATTATATCGGTATAGCCCAGAATAGCTGTTAGTGGCGTGCGAAACTCGTGCGGCAGCATGTGTACAATGCTGCTGCGCAGTTCAGCCATCTGCATTTTCTGCGCTTTGGCGAGCTGTGTATGACGTTCCAAGCGTGTGTTCACCGCTGTCAGCAATTGATCGGTATTGAAGGGCTTGATGAGGTAATCGTCCGCGCCGAGCGCCATGCCATAGCGCATCTCGTGGCGCTCCGCTTTGGCGGTCATGAAGATGAAAGGCAGCGACATCGTTTCCGCATCGCTGCGCAGATCGATCAAGACTCCATAGCCGTCCATAAATGGCATTACAATGTCGCACAGGATTAAATCCGGGTGCATTCGGTGAACATAATCAATACCCCTCAACCCGTCATGTTCACCATGCACTTCGTAACCGGACAGTTGAAGCACTTCAATCACATTTTCCAGGATTGTATCGTCGTCTTCGATCACTAAAATGTTTGTCATAGTACCTTCTTTAGCGGAGATTGTTCAGTGATTATTGCAAGCGTGGCTGTGTTGTCTTATAACCTGATATAGTTGTTGTAATATGCGGTGCTTAATTATTATGATTCAATCCGCTATAGAAAGGGTGATGTGGCTGTTCCAAAGTTATCTTAATTTTGCAATTGGTGAAGTCTGATAGTGAGATTTATCGCGCCACACACATTAATCATTTATTCTGACTCAGCAGCGCGACCAATTCTTTAGCACGTTCCAGCCGAATGACGCCTTCGCTGACCATCAATGCTGCAATCCAATCGACTAATTCGCCCGATGCGCCCGCCGCCGTTGCTAATTGGCGTGCGTGCAAGCTCATGTGGCCGCGCTGAATCCCTTCAGTTGCCAGGGCGCGCAGTGCTGCCAGGTTTTGCGCCAATCCAACTGACGCGATCACTTCGGCAAGCTGACGTGCGCCGCTGACGCCCAATATTTTGAGCGCCACTTTCGCCGCCGGATGCACGCGCGTTGCGCCGCCGATCGTACCCACTGCCAGCGGCACATCGATCCGTCCGTGGAGATCGCCGTGCGCGTCTTGCGTCCATTCGGTCAGGCTGCGATATTGGCCGGATCGCGCGGCGTAGGCGTGAGCGCCCGCTTCCAAAGCGCGCCAGTCGTTGCCGGTCGCGATACATACGGCGTCCATGCCATTCATGATCCCTTTGTTGTGGGTAGTCGCACGGTGCGGATCGATTTCGGCAAAGACGCCCGCCTCCACAATACGACTGACCACTTCCGCACCGCCGATGGTATCCGCCGGAATTGTGCAGGTCACTTGCGCCCGCCGCTGATCACTCAGATTACTGAGGATGCGCAGGTTGACGCGGCCACCCGTCGCTTGCTGGATCAACGGCGCGATCCGTTCGCAGGCGGTATTGATCGCGTTAGCGCCCATTGCGTCGCGCACATCGTACAGGATATGCACGATCAACATAGCGCCCGCGCGCGTCACCGGATACGGATGCAGTTCGATACTTTTTGCGCCGCCACCCTGCTGAACAATACTGCTGGTCGGATCGTTGGCGGCGTTGAGCAGTTCATCACGGATCGCCCATACGTACCCCGCCGCCGCGTATACATTTTCCACATCCAGCACTTGCAATTGGCCGATCATCACGGGTTCATCCGTGTGCGCCGTGAAGCCGCCGCCCGTTCGCGCCATTTTCGCGGCGTTGCTGACGGCAGCCAATACGCTCGGCTCCTCAATGACCATCGGCACGAGATGGTCACGATCGTTGATCAAAAAGTTGGTCGCAATACCGAGCGGCAGCGCATAAACGCCCACCACATTTTCGGCCATGTGATCGGCTTGTGTGCTGCTCAAGCCGCCGATGCCGAGCAAAGCCGCCTGTTCGCTGGCGTCCAAGCCCGCCCACTGTGCGACCAGTGCGAGGCGCTCCGGCAGTGAACGCTGATAAAAGTTGGGGATGCGCGATGATGGGCGGGCATTCAGCGGCACTGGCGAATCTGACCGTAAATTTGACAGATTTGACACAGGCTGCGCGTTAATTGGATACGGGCATAAGGCTTTCAATACCCTTCATTCCACGATCGGCTTCCCATGGGTAGACAATGTGCGCATCAGTGACCGCGCCGTAGAAATCCGGCTCTGCGCGCGTAAACAGCGATCGGTACGGGTTAAAGTGAAAGACGCACGTTGACGGAATAGCGCCCGCCGATTCGCAGCGTCCACGCACGGCGGTACTGGTGCGCCCGCTGCCCCACACATCATCGATGATCAGGATACGGCGGCGGCTGATCAAACCGTCATCGGGAAACTGCAAAAATGACGGCCAGGCCGCAAGCTGCGACACGCCCGACTCGGATGGGAAGTTGACAGCGGCGATCACCACGTAGCTAATCCCCAAAATCTCGCTGAGCAAGCCGCCCGGCACCAGCCCGCCGCGCGTGATCATCATCAGCGCATCGAAGCTGCCTGCGGCGCGCAATTGGGGTACCAATACATCAACTAACCGATCCACGTCCATCCAGGTTAAGAGTTCGTGGCGCATCGGATCGCGCGGAATAGCCATGCCAAACCTCACAATAAGCGACTAATGAAAATAAAAGATGCTTGAACAGCGTGTGATTATAGAGGGAGTCGGCGGAGACGGCAAACAAAGTCATTAACCGACACATTTAAGCTACTAAATGCTAACCAAAGCTAACATCCTTTGCCTATGCACGTTGACGATCGTCTGTCAACGAGGAGGTGTCTCTCAAAGCAGTCAGCCGAAGCCAACTGCGCCACTGAGTGTCGTTCAGGCTTGGTTATCGCCTAGCGCCACGCAGTGCGCGCCGTGACTGAAAGCGTTTCAAATCTTACGTGCAGCACTGTGCCACACAGCCGCCAAATTTGAAGTTATTCAAGTCCGACACACGACGCTCAGTATAACACACAAAAAAGGAAAATGGGGTCTGTTAAGGATGAAGGAAAATCGGCGTGTATAGAAAGATTTGTAATTCTAATGACTACTATTTGTCAACCCCTAACCCCCGCCCTTCCCCCGTGTACAAGGGAAAGGGAGTCAAGCCGCAGCGTATGACTCCCCTTGCCCTGTAATCGGGGAAAGGGGTGGGGGTTAGGGGTTAATTGTATCGCTCTATCAGGCGGGCACGAACTCGATGTACTCTTTGCGGACGCGCTTTTCAGGCGTCAGGCCGAGCACTTCGACCAGCATTTCGGTGATCAGACCAGCCTTGTATTCCGCATCGCGCAGGGACCAGGTGCGGCTCTTGATCTCAAGGAAAGTGCCGTCCAACGTCGGATTAATCATGGTATCCAGATTGACGTAAAACAGCACACCTTTGTACAGCAAGTGCCAGCGCTCGCGATCCTTTTCGAGCGTGCGTTCTTCGTTGGGGCGGAAATATTCGCGGTAAAAGCGCACCGGACGATCGGCGGGTGCGATGAACTGCGAACGGCTGAGCAGCACTGCGTCATCGAACTCGCGCTCTTTGGTTGGTGAGGTGAACGTCAAGCGAGTACGCACATTTTCGACTTCGCCTTTTTCGCCAATAGTGTCGTCTTCACGGTGACGAACGCGCCCCTGGCTTTCATCCGCAAACAAAAAGTACGTATCGTACTGGCGGTAATGCACTTTCTTGACGATTTGCGCGCGGCTGTCACGTAACAGCGGCGTTAGTGCTTCCACGCCATTGATACGCGCTTTGACTTGAATCTCGAAACTTTCTTCTTGCTCCACGCCGCCGATTGCCACCAATTTATTCAGCACGTTGCCTTCACGCCCCACCAGGAACGTATCGATCTCGTGTGCCAGCGCGTTCGCCTGCGCAATCACGGCGCGTTCATCGATCGTTAGCAAATTACGATCGCGCATGACCCATTTACCGTTGATCATGACGTGCAAAACGTCGGTGCTCTTGGCGGCATAGATGATCTGCGAATAAGCCACGTCCTGATTGCGCGTGAACTGTGGCGAATTGTGCAGCGTATCGCGATCCACCACGATCAGATCGGCGCGCTTGCCGACTTCCAGACTGCCCGTCAGGTGCGATTGATGCATCGCCTCTGCACCGAGCCGTGTCGCCATAAGCAGCGCTTGTTTGGCGGGCAGTGTAGTAGGCTCAAGGGTCGCGCCTTTGGCAAGCAGCGCCACCAGCCGCATTTCCTCGAACATGTCCAGATCGTTGTTAGTCGTTGCCCCATCCGTACCAATGCCGACTTTCAGTTCGCGCTCCAGCATTTCCGCAATCGGCGCGATCCCGTTGGCGAGCTTCAAATTACTGGATGGGCAGTGCGCCACGCCTACATCGTGATTATGCAGTGTGCGAATCTCGCCGGAGTCCACGTATACGCAGTGCGCGATCAACGTTTTGGCGTCGAACAAGCCGAGCTTTTTCACACGCGGCACGACGGGCATTCCATAATCGCGGCGGCTTTCTTCGACTTCCAAACGCGACTCGGAAACGTGTGTGAGCAGCGGCACATCGAACTCGACTGCCAAATCCTTGCAGGCGGTCAAAATTTCGTCGGTGCAGCTATACGGGGCGTGCGGCGCGACTGCCGGAACAATCAGCGGATGATCCTTCCAATCGATGATGAACTGGCGCGTATAGGCCAGGCTCGCTTCGTAACTATCAGCGTCTGGTGACGGAAATTTGAGGATCGTCTGTCCGCATACCGCGCGCATTCCAGCTTGCGCCGCCGCCGCTGCAATGTCCGCCTCGAAATAGTACATATCGGCGAACATGGTGATGCCCGATCGGATCATTTCGGCGCACGCCAGCAGCGTCCCCAAACGGCAAAATTCAGGCGTCACGAATTGGCGTTCGGTGGGCATGACGTAGCCCATCAGCCACACATCGAAGCGCAGATCGTCCGCGATCCCGCGCAGGAGCGTCATGGGGACGTGCGTATGCGCGTTGACCAATCCGGGCATAATAATCTGGCCGGGGCATGACACCACCTCGTCCGCCGCGTAGCGTTCGTTGATCACGCTGGCGGGTCCGACGGCGACAATCTGATCGTTGTGAACAGCGACCGCACCATCGGGATACAAATCCATCGTTTGATTCATGGTCAGCACGAGGCCGCCTGTCACAATTTTATCGACCCGTTCCCTATCCACTTGTTGCATAATGCAGGTCCCTTCGATCCACAGCTAAAGTTGCGTGATTATATCGCGCCAATGCTAACCAATTGCTAAATGTGGCCGATCCGTTAAACTGGTGCGCAATGAGCACTCAAATTCAATCGATGCTGCACGTTGCCAAAATGACGGGCGTAGCGGGCATGGAAAATCACCTGCTGACGTTACTTCCCGGTCTCAAAGCGCGCGGCCTGAACGTTTCGCTGTTGATCCTGACTCAATCCGATCGCCCAATGGATGCCTACGCCGCGCGCATGATCGGGCTTGGCGTGCCGACTGCGCAAACGCCGATCCGGGGCAGCGTTGATCTTGCGCTGTACCGTCGCTTGCTCGGCATTTTTCGATCCTATGATGCAGTACACACGCATTTGATCCACGCCGATTTGCATGGCATTCTGGCAGCGCGGCACGCTGGCGTCCGCCATATTTACACGACTGGTCACAACGATGATCCGTTTCGGCGGCGGCTGCCCTTTCGATTGTCGCAAGCGCTGTTGTGGCGACAAGTCACGCACGGGATCGCAATCAGCGACTCACTGCGCCAGTTTCAGATCGCGATCGAAGGTGCACCACCCGCGCGAGTCACGACGATCCACTATGGGCTTGATGTGAACCCTGTGCCAAGCGGTGACGGGGCGCGTGAAATGACGCGGCGCGAGTTAGGGTTACCCTTGCAAGCGCCCGTCGTCGGATCGGTCTGCCGATTAGTGGCGCAAAAGGGCATTTCGGACGGTCTGCGTGCCTTCTGGCAGATCGCACAACAAGTGCCCGACGCGCATTATGTAATTGTTGGCGATGGGCCGCTGCGCTCAACGTTGGCGGCGGAAGCGGACGGCTACGGCTTACAAGCGCGCGTTCACTTTTTGGGATGGCGCGACGATGCCCGAGCGCTGATGGCGGCTTTTGATGTGCTGTTGTCGCCGTCGCATTGGGAAGGCTTCGGGCTGGTGCTGTTGGAAGCGATGGCCGCGCGTGTGCCCGTGATCGCTACCCGCGTCAGCGCGATCCCGGAGATCGTGCGCGATGGCGAAACGGGTTATCTCACCGCGCCCGCCGATGTGCAAGCGTTATCGCAAGCGCTGCTCAAGCTGCTGAGCGATCCGACAGCGGTGCATCAAATGGGCGCGGCGGGGCGTGATCGGCTGGAAACGGCTTTCAGTGCAGCGCGCATGATCGATCAAACGCTGGCGGTATACAACACATGACGCGCGTAATGCATGTGATCGCGCGGCTGAACGTAGGTGGCGCGGCGTTACACGTCATGCTGTTGGCCGCGCATTTGCCAGCGCCTGCCTATGAAAATTTGCTGGTATGCGGTGTGGTCGGTGATAACGAAGCGGACATGGGTTATGTGGCCGCCGAAAAAGGCGTACCCGTCACAATCATTCGCGAATTGGGGCGTGAACTGTCGCTTATTGGCGATCTGTTGACGCTGTTCAAGTTGTGGCGATTGATGCGCCGTTTCCGCCCGGATATCGTGCATACCAATACCGCCAAAGCTGGCTTTGTGGGACGCGTGGCGGCGCGTTTGGCAGGCGTACCCGTGGTGATCCACACCTTTCACGGCCACGTCTTTCACGGCTATTTCAGCCCACGCAAGACGCGCTTTTTCATCCTGTTGGAGCAGTTATGCGCGCGGCTGTCCACCCGGATCATCGCGCCGAGCGCCGAACTCAAGCGCCAGATCACCGACGAGTATCACATTTGCGCGCCGGATCAGGTGGTGGTGATCGGCGTCGGCCTTGATCTTGCCAGATTAGCTGCACTGCCCCGCCATATCGGAACTTTCCGCGCCGAGCATGGCATTCCGGCTGAGGTGCCGCTCGTCGGGATCGTCGGGCGGTTAGTGGCGATCAAAAATCACGATCTGTTTTTGCAAGCGGCGGCGCAAGTTGTGCGCTATGTGAATGTGCATTTTGTATTGATCGGTGATGGTGAACGGCGTGCCGAACTAATGGCGCAAGTGGCGGCGCTCGGCTTGAGCAAGCGCGTCACGTTTGCGGGGTGGATCACGGATGTCGCGCCTGTGTACAGTGCGATCGATGTGTTGGTGCTCAGTTCGATCAACGAAGGCGTGCCAATTTCGGTGATCGAGGCGATGGCGGCGGGCGTACCCGTGGTGGCAACGGGGGTGGGCGGCGTGCCCGATTTGATGCCGGATGCACGCTATGGCGCAGTGGTGCCGCTTAATGATCTAACCGCCATGGCCGACGCGATTTTGGCCGCAATCCATGAATCGGCGCACGACCCGGATATGGCGCGTCAGTGGGTACTCAGCCGCTACGATATGAGCGTGTTGGCCGCGCAAACGGCGGCTTTGTATCAGGATTTACTGTAAGCGCTCAGCCCTGAACAAATGCTTTTCATACAACGTCAGCTCATGAGAGATTACGGCAGATAACAGAGGGTACCTATGATTGGGGTGGGGTATTCGGCCACTGGAGCGTTTCCGTTAAATCTCCATTTAGTAGTTGGCCTAAATAGTCAGCAGCATAGGTAATATCATCTTCGATGAGCTGACCTTTACGCTCCAAAATGTCAGAACCGACCACAGCCAAGAGCAATGCCTTTTCTCCGACCGGGTGCAGGAAAGCATAGAACCTGACATCGAGTAAATCGGGAATACCCCCGAAACAGAGAACGGCCTCGATAAGCTGACCGCGACCAAGCTGTGGAAAAACTGAGGAAACTGCCCGATATAATTCGGGAATCAGTAAGGCTAAGTGATCCTGACCTTCAGTCGAAACCCAGGATGCTCGGTTCACGGCAAGAACGTGTCGTTCTAAACTACACAAAGCGCAATAGTCCAGAATACACCGTTCATAGAGCTGTTGAATACACGCAGATAAAAGGTAGTCTCTCACTTGAACAGCCCTTGGTTATTTACGCAGGGACCTTCGGCATATTGTCGGATGGCACTAGCCCCTTATACCAGAACGCGGCACGCCTCAAGCGGGAAATTCAAGAGCACCGGCTCGCCGGGAGTCGGCAAATTCGCGTGCGGATTGTTGAACGTATCCGCGTTGACGAATTGATCGCGCAGGCGGGTACGGATACGCACCACTGAGCCGAGAAAGTACACGTCTTCAACCGTGCCGCGCAGCGTATTATTATGCGGCAAAGCATCGATGTCGTCGGCTTCACGATGCAGCGTAATCGCTTCAGGGCGCAGAGCAACCGACAACACATCGCCCGTCGGTTCGATCCGTTCGACGCAGAGCTGCTGACCATCGATCGAGATCATATTATCGGCGCGATTGACGGTGCGACCTTCCAATAGATTCAGCGTGCCGACGAAGGACGCCACAAATTGCGTTTGCGGCGTGTTGTAGATTTCAGTGGGCGTGCCGACCTGCTCAACGCGACCTTTGT
>Ga0209724_1000476_pt1 | contig 38776 bp, 21 predicted proteins | sample grotaG_FD_184143 | JGI IMG/M metagenome (GOLD analysis project Ga0209724, IMG submission 184143) | Glacier valley bacterial and archeal communities from Borup Fiord, Nunavut, Canada, to study Microbial Dark Matter (Phase II) -... | ecosystem: Environmental > Aquatic > Freshwater > Ice > Glacier ... | reverse complement strand
TAAAGGCAGGGGTTTTACGGTGTGTTTCGATAAAGCCTGAAAGATGGCGCAAGCGCTTTGACTAACGGCGCACAGCAGTCACGACATATACGGCACACCCGATCTGTTTGAGCACTGGCACTGCTTCAATTAACGGTTCGATCAGCTTCGCGGGTTTGGCAAGCCAGGCGGGTGAGAACATCGGTACAAACCCCGCATACCGAGCATTAGTCACTCGCCCACCCGCTTGCTCGATCCAATGCAAAACTTGGGCGAGTGAGTACGAGCGTTCGCCATGTTCACGGTGGTAAGGCGAGAGCTTCTCAATCACTTTCAAACCCAAATTGCTTCCATTCGGCTCGTGGATCAAGATTTCCGGCGCTAACCGCAGCGCTTCACGGATACTGGCGGGTGGGTCGTCATCGTGATGCAGAATGCTTTGAATGAGCGCCAGATCGAAGCTGTTATCGGGAAATGGTAAGTGGTGCGCGTTTCCAACCTCGAAATGGATCGGGCGCGCCTCTTTCTGTTGATTGGCAACGTCGATCGCTTTATCTGCCATGTCAACGCCCGTAATCGCCTTCGGGTGGCCTTGGTCCCAAAGCCGAAAGGTATAGAAGCCATCACCACAACCCATATCCAGCAGGCGGCGACCGGCAAAGTTGCCGAGCTGTAAGATCGTGTCGGTAGTCCGCTGCGTGGCGAACTGGCTGCCCACGCTCATTTGCGTGGTATACAGATAACCACCGCGCGCTTCAGCATCACGATTGAAAGGCGCAATATTCGGAATGTCACTCATCATTCATACATCCTTATTTGGCAGGGCTTATTCAGCAGGGCTTATTTGGCAGGGCTTACTAGAAAACGCATAGAGCGTACCACGCACTTGTGGCAAAAATCACTTGATATTACCAGATCAGGCACTGAATCGACCTGAATCCAATGGAAGTGAAGGCCAAGTAATCGCGTATCGTCATTCAAGCCAACCGATTTAGGGCTGGTCATATGGGTCACATGAAAGGCAATCACGGTGTTGTCAAGGCTGAGCGCTACCACGGCACGCGGGATAATCCCATCAAAGACGACTTCGCCGTTGGGCTGCGCTGCCGATGTGAGCGCGATCGGCATTTTATTTACAGTCACTTGAAGACTCGGCAGTATGTCTGGCAGCAAGCCCGGATAAGTGCTGAAGCGGATTCGATAACTGACTGTGGGCGATAGCCAATAATTGAGGGTAGCCGTTGTCGATGTTGTCCAGACAAGCGTTTCCGTATGGCCTTTGACAAACGCAGACTCGGCTGCCGACCATCCCATGCCGCGCACCGGCGTCTTAAAATCGATGTTCAGCGCCTGCAATGGCGATGCTTGCAAAATAGGTTTGAACGGCCAACTGCTGAACATCGTATAAACGCGCGATGGTATTGGTGCGTTATGATCGATCAGACGAGCTGGATTGTAAACTTCAGTTCCGCCAACAGGCCGGTACTTATCGATGTTCGACAGCAGACGCGCGCCTTGTTCCGCTGAGTTTTCCCAAATTGCGACGGCACTATAGGGATACGTGTAGGTGTTGGTTTGCTGAGTTGTCACTATAGGCGCTGCGATCGTCACGGTATTTGCATCAAATTTACAAGTCGCCTGATCATGATAGAGCGGCTGATTTTGATCGACACAAAACAACACCTGAAAGTCTTGATCCTGATCAGGATAAATGCTTTTCAGAGCATCATTCAAACAATTGCTGATGACCGTACATTCTGACCACGACTGGCTCTGTGAAGGCGGTATGTCGATTACCAGCATGAGTGATTTGGGTTGAATACGCGGCGCTTGATCGATGATCTGCGCCAGCAGCTGCAACTGATTTTGCGACTCTTCATAGTAAAAAGCGTGCTCGTTCAGTGACCGCAAAATTGATACGCTGAGCAAAGGCAGCGCTAAAATAACAAACACCGCTTGTCGCCAACGTCCGGCTGCCTGACTGGCAAGAAAAATGCTCAGCGTCACGAAAAGTGCTGCGCCTAATGTTGAATAAAAGTAAGTGCGAAAGAAGCTGTCGCGCCAATCGGTAGGAATGTACATCATGTAGCCGAAAAAGACTGCAATCACCGCCCCGATCATCAACATTATGGCGTTGGTACGTCCTTCACGATGCAGCATGGGCATTTCACGGCGCGCCATGTATGCCAGGATCGGCAGCAGCACCAATAGCGTCAGCACCATGGCGATCGTTAATGATGTTTCGTTACCAATACCTCCCTTGAGCAGCGAAAAAGCATCCAGCCAACCCGTCAGGAAATGCCTGAGGTACATTTGCCACACACTCGAAACAAGTTGTTTGATCGCCATGCCAATATCTGGACTAAGACCAGACGCTGAAAACAGTGATGATTGATAGGAAGTGCCACCGCTCAGTGTCTTGAGAAACGCGTAAGTGGCATAGAGCGGTGCTGACAGCCACAGCACGGTGTACAGGATGAGGCGTCGGCTGAGATGCTTTTCGACCCCTAACAACAGAATAGGGGTAAGTAAAGTGAGCGGTAGCCCCGCTTCATAGGTCGCAAGCCCGATCCATTGAACGAGCAGCACGCCGATCAGCGTGATCCACCGGAAACGCTCCCACAGTCGTATGAGTAAATAGGCGGCCAGCAAGCAGCATAAAACGCCCATGTGTGAAGCCGTCGTGCGCAGTGAGAAAAAGCCGACGCCGACTGGATAAACCATCACCAGCGCGCCGAACACAAACGCCAGTGCCGAGTTTTTTGGCAGCAGTCGCTTGAGCAGCAGGAACGCGGCAAAGCCTTTGCCAAAAATCAGTGCGGCTTCCACCACATTCAAGCCCACATAGGAGCCAGGGGTCAGCCCATAGCCGATGAAGGACGGCAGCAAAAATAGCGGGCGATTGGAAAACCAGAAGAACATGGACAGCGGATTCATGTTGTAGTCGTGCATGAACGTCCATTCTTCATAAGTGCCGGTCGTCCTGAGGCCAAATGGCAGCCATAACGCCACAACAATTGCCAAATAGCCCACAAGCGTGAGTGTCCAAATTGGAACGCTGCGCAAGCCGACAGCACTTTGTGGTTGTGCCGCTCGTTGTGGACTGAGCGGCGGCGTGATCGCTATATCTGTTTTATGATCTGACAAAGTGGCTACTCATAATGCTCGACGGTTAAGCATAGCCGCCACGCTTTGAAAGATCAATGAGCCTTTTCGGTAAGCCGAACGTGGGTTGCCACTGTGCATCAAGTGCGCTAGACTTACTGCGTTTGTAGATAGCTCCAAGAGGCTCAGATAATGCGGATTTCGCCGCTGATGACGGTGCTAATCACTGTGCTGGCTGCCGCGCTCGCTGTGATCGTGGTCGGCGTACTGGCGGCATTGCTGGTAACCCCGCCGCGCGCGCTGTTGACCGATACGAGTGTCAGCTTACAACGCCTGACGGTAGACAGCGGTGCGGCATTGATCCGTTATACGTTAAATCGCAACGCCGCGATTACCATTGGTTTTCAGCGCAAAAATGACAACGCCGTGTACGTTTTTCGCAAGGCAGAAGCGCGTCCAGTCAATACCTATCAGGTCTATTTCAATGGAATCGTAGATGGTTTTGCGCTGCCCGGCGATCCATCCGACGACCCGACCAATACGATCGATGCGCGTTTGATCCCGAATGGTGAGTACACCTGGAACATCGCGGCGAAAAGCGACAGCGGCGAAACGGCGCAAGCATCCGGTTCACTGAGCGTTGATTTTGCCGATACTGCCTTGCCTTTAATTCAAGATTTCAGCGTGACACCAGCGATCTTCACGCCTAATCAGGATGGCGTCAATGATCGGGTTGCGGTGAACACCTACCTTGCCAAAAAAGCGACGCTTACGGTCTATCTCGAAGGCGCGGACGGTATTCGCTATTATGTGCCCGAACGGATCGGTGAACGGCAGCCGGGTGATATGGGCGCGCACTCGTTCGATTATGATGGCGGCGTTGATAACAAGGTGACGCCGCCGCCCAATGGCACTTATACATTGGTGGCGATCGCTGAGGATCGCGAAGGTCAGCGCACTCACCGCACCTCACACGTCACCATCAAAGACGGCGGGCTGCCACAGGTTGAGATTCAGCCGCAAACCACCGGGAGCACCATCCGTTATACAACGCAGCCGTTCATCGGGGCGGGCGTCCGGCCACCGGAAGGCGTCGGCGCGACACAGGCTACGCTCAACGTGACACAAGGCGATTTACTCAGTTTCCGCATGACCATCTATAATTACGGCAAGACGCCTATTCGCACGCTCGGACCGTGGCCGGGCACAGTGTATCAGGATTATCAGACCGACGCCGTGTTCACCAATAAAGAACTCGTGACACGGGACGGCGCATGGCGCGTTGGCTTTCAGTGCGATACCTCCGAGACGACGCTGCCCTGGCGTTGGGCGGTCGGCGCGCCGGATGAACTGCAAACCGTCACCGACGACAAAGGCGACACTTTTTATTATTTGCTGCCCGGCCAAAGCGCAACCGTGTGGGGCGCTGTTCGGTTGAATCGATTGATCAAAACGCGCAACCCACAAGATTGTTGGGCGTCCCTGATCCACGAAAGCGTCGATATTCCGAATACGCAAAGCTATGTGGGGCCGATCAAAGTCCAGCTGATCGCCACGCCGTGAGTACCGCCGCGCCTCGGCTATTCGATAACTATTTGACACCTGACCGAGTCCTGATTGGAAGCTGTGATGAGAAGTAACGACATGACGCCCGTACGCATACTGGTTACTCTTTTTGTAGCGGGACTCATCTTCGTTGGTTGCAGCGGTAACGCCTATATACCACCGACCGTGCGTCCGCCAACTGCTACGCCAACGCTGCTTTCAACGCCGCTGCCCACTGTCAGCACGCAGCTTCCACTCGGCGCAGCAAGCCGCGCATACCATGTGGCTTTGATCGCTCAGAATGGTAACAGCAATGGCAGCGACCTTGCTAAATATCTGACCGATAAGCTCGGCGCAGCGTTCGAGGTGAACGTCTTGCCGAGTGCGAGCGATGTGCTGCGCCAGCTGTGCAGCGGCCCGCCGACCTTCGCATTTCTGGATGGCCCTGGATTGCTCGCTGCACAGGCGCAGAACTGCGGAACGCTTGCGCTCAAATATGAGCAGGGTGACGCTAACAGCACAGGTGTCAAAGCCGATATTATCGCGCGAGCGGGCGCTAAAGATGCGGTTACTGCGTTGAGCGGTTTCAAGGGCAGAGATTTTTGCCGTCTGAACGGTCAGGATGTAGCGAGCTGGATTTTACCGTCACTGAGCTTACGCGCTGCGGGTTTGAATCCGGCGCTGGATTTGAAAGGCATCAAAGAGTTTGCCGATCCCGCCGCGATGCTTCAAGCCGTTGCCGATGGATTATGCGCCGGGGCAAGTATTCCAGCGGGCACGCTCGCCAATTACAGTCCACGTTTGGCAGTTGGTCAATCGCTGTTGGTATTGCAAACCACGCCCGAAATGCCGTACGGCGGATTAATCGTGGCGAATACGATTCCGCGCGCCGTTGCTGCGGATGTGAGCGCGGTACTCGGCAAAGACCCGACGGAACTACGCAGCCTGATCAGCGCCGACGCACTGGATAAAGTGGGCAGCAATGATTACGCCGATTTCCAACGGTTGGCGCAAGCGGCAGGCTTGAGTCTCAAAACGTTAGGGCAGTGATGAGCCATAACCGTACAGCAGCGGACGGTACAGCAAGCGTGACGATGCCGTGTGATCTGGCGGTGGTGATTGTCACCTGGAATGTGCGGGCGCTGGTGATTGATGCTATTCGGAGTCTGTGTGCCGATTTAGCGCAGAGCGGCCTTGACGCCGATTCAACTGATATATGGGTTGTTGATAGTGCCTCGACTGACGGCACCCCTGACGCAATCCGCGCGGCATTTCCCGATGTTCACCTGATCGCGCATCCTGTGAATGTGGGCTTTGGGGCGGCGAACAATATTGCACTGCGCGCGCTCGGCTTTTGCGATACGCCCACCCCCAACCCGAACGGACCGCGCGCTGTGTTTTTGCTCAATCCTGATACGCTCATACCGCACAGCGCGATACCACACAACACAGTGCCGTCCGGCGCGGTACGCAGGTTGTACGATACGCTGTTCGCTAGCCCGAAAGTGGGCATGGTCGGTGCGCAGCTTGCCTACGGTGATGGATCATTTCAGCACAGCGCCTTTGCCTTCCCAACCTTAGCGCAAATTGCGATCGATTTGTTTCCGCTGGATTGGCTGCCGCGCCGCGTATTTGGGCGATTATATGACAGTCGGCTGAATGGACGCTATCCGCGCGCGTGGTATCAGGGTGATAAGCCGTTCGCCATCGGTCATCCGTTGGGCGCAGCGATGCTGTTGCGTCGTGAAGTGATCGAGCAAACCGGACTTTTTGATGAGCAATTTTTCATGTACTGTGAGGAAGTCGATTGGGCAATGCGTATTCAGGCAGCGAGTTGGCTTATTTATTGTGAACCACGTGCACACATCACCCATTTGAGCGGGCAGAGTACCGGACAAGTTCGTACGCAAAGTTTAATTAACCTGTGGCGCAGCCGCTTGCGACTGTATCAGAAGCACTACACGCCTTTACAGCAAGCCATGGCACGCTTACTGATTCGGATGTGCGTCCCACGCGAAGTATGGATAAATCTCGGCGCTTGATTGAAGCGGTAAGTCTCAACACGTATCGACAGGAAAGTGACTTGAGCCTCACCAGACAGTTTTACCCCCAAAGCGGTTGATGCTCCAAAATCAGCTATCCAGCAGCAGCGGTGTCACACGGCCAGCGCTCAAATCGGTGATCGCGGCGCTGAACCCGGCCAAATCATCCAATGGCAATGTAATATACAAGGTCACGTCTGCATCGAATTCTTCACTGTCGATCACCCCATTATGCGCAGCAATCAATAGTTTAGCGCGCTCGTACAGCGGATAGGCCAACGTTAGCCCCACCTGACGCGTAGCGATCTTTTCACGGATGGGCAGCGCTGCCAAAGCCGCTCGCGCCGCATCGCCAAATGCACGGACTAATCCGCCTGTACCAAGTTTGATCCCACCAAAATAGCGTTCGACTGTGATGACCACATCCCCCACGTTGGCATGATGGATCACGGCTAGCACGGGTGGCCCCGCCGTGCCGGTCGGTTCGCCGCCGTCGGACATGCTCTCGATCGTACTGCTGGCGTAACCGATTTTGTAGGCGTAAATGTGCGAGGACGCGTCGGCAAATTCGGTGCGCGTACTGGTAAGAAAGGCACGCGCCATGTCGGTACTGTCCGCATAACCAATGGTGGCGATGAAACGTGAGCGGCTCACTTCACTTTCGACGCGCGTCGTTTCGGCAGGAATCGGGTAACGGTTGCTGGTCATACGCAGAGTGTAGCGTAAGCAGGATGAGGTGCAAAATACGGCGGACTTTCCAAAATGCGCTACACTACAACATCACTTTCGCGGATGGATAAGCGGATTAGATAGACTGTATGGTAGCAGCGATAAACCTTGAAGCGCCCGCCGTTTTGCCCATGAGCCAAACAAAGGCAGAACGCAACCTGCCCGTCGAATCGATCGAAATCTCGATCATCATGCCCTGCCTGAACGAGTCGGAAACGCTCGAACAATGCATCCTGAAAGCTCAGCGTGCTATTCGCGAAGGCGGGCTGCGTGGTGAAGTGCTGGTGGCCGATAACGGGAGCACCGACGGCTCACAGGCGATCGCCGAACGGCATGGCGTGCGCGTGATTCATGTGGCGCGCAGCGGCTACGGATCGGCGCTGCGGGCGGGCATTGCAGCGGCGCACGGTCGTTATGTTATCATGGCCGACTCGGACGATAGCTATGATTTGAGCTTGATTCAACCGTTCATCGACAAGCTGCATGAGGGCTACCAGCTCGTGTCCGGCACGCGGCTCAGGGGTACTATCCTCCCCGGCGCAATGCCCTGGCTGCATCGCCGCGTCGGTAATCCGGTTTTGACCACGCTCGGCAATTTGTTATTTGGCACGCGCCTCAGCGATTATCACTGCGGAATGCGCGGTTTCGACCGTGACGCCATTTTGCAGTTGGGATTGTGTACGCCGGGCATGGAATTCGCCACCGAGATGATCGCGAAAGCGGCGCTGCACAACCTGAAAATGGTCGAAGTGCCTATCGTTTATCATCCCGATGGCCGTTCGCGGCTGCCACATCTGCGCACCTGGCACGATGGCTGGCGACATTTGCGCTTCATGCTCTTGCTCAGTCCGGCCTGGGTGTTCTTGTATCCGGGATTGGCATTGGTGATCGCTGGTATTATTGGCATGATCTTGTTAGTGCCGGGGCCGCTGCAAATCGGCGGCATCGGGTTGGATGTGCATACGCTGTTGGTGGCGGGCGTATCGGTGATCATCGGTGTGCAGGTGCTCACTTTTTGGCTGTGCGCGCGCTTGTTCGCATCGAATATCGGGCTGCTGCCACTGCCCCGTGCGCTGAACCAGTTTGTGCGCGGCGCACCGCTTGGCACTGGCTTAATCGTGGGCGGCCTGTTATTCGTGATCGGGCTGCTGCCGACTTTGCTGTCATTTCAAATGTGGTCGGCGGTGCAATTCGGTCCGCTGGATTATCGACTGGCACTGCGCCTGTTGATTCCGGGTCTAGTGGCGTTGGCATTAGGAATCCACGTCTTTTTTGCGAGTTTCATCATTTCGCTGCTTAATTTTACCGAAGACAATTGGACGACGCAGCGCGATCAGTCACCGGAAAACTGACCCCTAACCCCAACCCTTTCCCCGATTACAGGGCAAGGGAGTCAAGACCATATTTAAGCATAGGGATAATCGAATTTTGGATAGTAACAATCTCTTGAATCACAATCCCGCATTGGGTGTCGGCTTACCACCATTTTCGGGCGTCACGACTTTTATGCGCGCGCGTCCTACTCGCGACTTGGAAGGCGTCGATGTGGCCGTGGTGGGCGTGCCTTACGACTCATCAGCCAGCTATCGCAACGGCGCGCGCCTGGGGCCACGCAAGATTCGCGAGCTGTCAACGGTCATTTGGGGCTATCACACGCGCTTTGATGTGACGCCTTTGCGTGATATGAACGTGATCGATTACGGCGACTCGGCCATTGTATCAACTGACGCGATCGCCAATCTGAGCGCTATTCAAGCAACGTTCGCGCCGATTATCGATGCTGGCGTAATCCCGCTGACGCTCGGCGGCGACCATTCGATCACGTTTCCGATTTTGCGTGAAGTGGCGCGACGCTATGGCAAAGTATCCTTGCTGCATTTTGACTCGCACATGGACACCTGGGACAGCACAGACGGCCAACGCTATACGCACGCCACGCCGTTTCGCCGCGCGATCGAAGAGGGGCTGATGAATACCGCCGAATATATCCAGGTCGGTATTCGCGGCCCGGAAGAGTCACCGCGTGATGTGCAGGATGCGCGCGATCTGGGGGCATACATTATCCCGATCGAGCAGATCATGGACGATGGCGTTCCGGCGGCGCTCAAACACATCACAGCGCGGCTGACAGGTCCGGTGTACATCACACTGGATATTGACGTGGCCGATCCCGCCTATGCGCCCGGCACAGGTACGCCCGAAGTGGGCGGTCTCACCAGCTATCAGCTTCTGCAATTCATGCGCGGCTTGCGCGGTTTGAACTTAATCGGCTTTGATGTAGTCGAAGTCAACCCGCTGTACGATCCGACCGAGATTACGTCCCTGCTCGGCGCGAATCTGGCGTTCGAGTTTCTGTCACTGATCGCAGATGCGCGCCGTCCGGTGAATTCGCTGTGAGTCGCGAATAACGATTACTGTCCGCTCGCTGCACCGGTGGGCACTGTATTGGTGGGTACGGTGTTAGCCGGGACTTTGGGCGGCGCAACCGTGTAAGTCAGCGCCACATCGGTTACCGGGCTGCCCGCGCTGACAGTGAGCGGCACGATCAAACGCACGCGCGCCACATAGCACAGCTTTTCGTTCACAGCGTCGCAATAGTACACATCGGCGTCGGCGGTCAGGTCGATTTGTCCTGCTTTGAGCGTCAGGGGCAGCGTGATCGGCATCATCGGCTGGATCGTGCTTACGTCCGGTGGCGGCGCGCTGAGCACCGGATCAGCGGCTGAAATGTGCAGGGCGAACGGCGCAGTATCGTTCAAACGGAAGCCGCGCGGTACGTTGATGTTGACGATCAGATGTGCGTCACCCGGCGCGACCGTTTGCGCCGCCAGTCGGATCGTTTCGCCACCAAAGACGGATGCATTTTGTACGGCCAGCACGTCCGCATCGGGAAAAGTGATCGTCGATACCTGCATGGTGCTCAGATCGGCCACGCGGATTGCGCTGTTGTTGGTATCTGCGATGTACAGCTTGCCGTCCGCAAAGCTGAGGCCCCCCGGCTCATTGAACAACGGATCGCTGCCATCACGTAGGCCACCTTCGACATGCCCGAACAGCGTCTTGACCGTGCGGGTGACCGGATCGATCTGCTTGATCTTGCTGTTATAGGTGTCCGCAATGTACAGCTTACCGTCACTGGCAACCGTCACACCGAGCGCATGTTGCAAGCGTGCCGCGTCACCAACTGCGTCAGTATCACCAAAATCGAACAAACCCGTGCCCACCAGCGTGCGTACCGCGCCATTCGGATTCAGATCGGCCACCCGGATCGCGCTTGCTTCAGGATCGGCAAAGTACAGCAGCTTACCATCCGTGGTGAGGCCGCTCGGCTGTGCCAACTGCGCTTGTAGCAGCGGCGCGTCCTGTAACCCCTCTTGACCGCTGCCTGCGTAGGGACGCAGTGCGTTAGTTTTCAGATCGAACGCCCACAACTGATGTGCCCCGGCCATCGCAATATACAGCGTATCCCCCACGGTGGTCAGTGCCCATGGTGAATTGAGCGCGGTCTTGATCGCTGGCGTTTTGAGCGGTTGAATGGTAGGGTCAGCGAGCGACTCTTCGCCCGTGCCTGCGATCGTGCTGACAGTCGCTTTATCCAGATCGACAGCGCGAATTGCGTGGTTATCCGTATCCGCTACATACAGCGTATTGCCGTTCAGCACTAACCCCTGGGGATGATAAAAGCTGGCCGTTGTATACGCGCCATCTTGCAAGCCTTCTGCGCCGCTCCCGATCACGGCGAGCGCGGCGTATGTTTTCAGATCGACCACGACGATCCGATTGTGTCCAGTGTCGCTGATGAAGAGTCGCCCACCCGCCGTGTCTGCCAGCACTTTGCCCGGAAAGCTGAGCGGCGCAGCAATGGCGGCAGCTTGTGGCGCGGTGATGATCGGCGTCCGGTCGATCGCTTTGCGCGTGTCGAATTGATTGACCATCGTGCTGATCACAGGCGACAGCGAATCATAGACGCCTTCACCGGAGTAATCGCCTAATATTTTGCCGAGCGGATCGATCAGGATCACGGTCGGCCATGCTTGCACGCCATACGTCGTCCACATTTGCAGGCGATTGTCGTTGAGCACCGGGTGATCGATCTCGTAACGCTGCACAATTTGCCGAACGTGTGCCGTATTGCCTTCAGTGCTGAATTTGGCCGAATGCACGCCAACGATCACTAGTTCATTCGCGTATTCCGATTCGAGCCGTTTGAGATCGGGCAAAATGTGGATGCAGTTGATGCAGCCATACGTCCAAAAGTCGAGCAGTACGACTTTTCCACGTAATTGAGCCATCGTCAACGGTTTGGCGACGTTGATCCAATCCACATCGGTTGGAAAGTCCGGCGCGGCGATCGTCCCTTCATAGCTTGGCAAGGTGGATGACAGTGCCGCAGATGATAGTGCCGCAGCGGGCAGCGCTTTCGATGGAGTGGCCGACTGCGCCATCAATATAATCAGCACGGCAAACATTGGCAGCAGCCCAAACAAAATTCGACGCGATTTCATGACAGCATCACCATTTTTCAGTTTGTTGATTCATTTATCTATCCATCATACGACGACGGCGCATTTTGAGTCGCAGCAGGCGGCGGAATAGGCGTCATCGTTGCAAGCGGCAGGTTCGGATCAGCGACGATCACATTCACCACACTGCTTGATCCTGTACTGCTCACTGCCCAATGTCCGGCGATCGGCACATCATTGGGCAGGCCGTATACCAATGCAGTATCGGCAAAACCTGTTTTGGACGCGTTTTTCAGATAAATCTGGCCGTTCGTCGGGCGAAACACGCCGGTTCCGCTGAAGCCCTGGCCGATCCAATCGCCTGTGAAAGGCGCATCGCCCGGCACGCCGAGCTGAAACTGGTAATCGCCAAACAACGAACCGCTGCGTACCGCGTTCGACAAATAAAAAATCGTCGTTGGCGGACGGTATACGCCTACGCTGTCGATGCCGTCGCCATTCCAATCGCCTGCCAACCCCACATCGCCGGGCACGCCCAACACAATCGTATAATCAGCGTAGCCCGTCGTCAGATCGTTTTTGAGATAAATCAAGCCGTTGCTAGGTCGGAACACGCCGACGCCCATCTTCTGCGAGGTGGCTTGCCAGCGTCCGGCCAGCGGTTGATCCCCCGGAAAGCCAAGCACCAGCTTGATCACATTGGCAGCGCTGTTACAACCCACCGTGCTGTTGACGGTACACAGGGCGAACAAACCGTTCGTCTGATCATAAACGCCGATCGTTGTATTTCCGCTGCCCGTCCAATCCCCCACGATCGGGTAGGACTTGCTGCCATTATTGAAAGCTACCGTAATATCCGCCGCGCCCGTGGTGTTGTTCGCGCGCAGATAAAAAGTGCTGTTGCGAAAGATGCCGATCGTTTGGGGTGGCGTCGGTGTGCAGCTTCCAGTCCAGCGTGGCAAGCGCGGCGCAATATAACTGCTGACATCGGCGCTGGCGGGCGTCAGCATATTCTGACCGCCGCACAAGTACAGCGATTGACTCGCACCATACGTGCCGATCTTTGTCTGGGTGAGCGAAGCCGGGATCGTTCCGCTCAACTGATTGCTGTTGACGCGCAAAAATGTCAGGTTAGCGGGCAAATCGGGCAAAGTGCCGCTTAACTGATTGTTGAACAAGTTGAGCGTGCTGAGCGTCTTTGGCAGTGGTGGAATGTTCCCGCTCAGTTGATTGCTTGACGCATCGATTTTCGTCAGGTTGAGATAGCCTTGCAAGGCGATCAGCGGCCCGCTAATCTGATTATTGGCGACGCTGAATACCCGGCTGTTGACGTTGAGCGCAGATAGGCCGCCCGTAAATTGGTTGTTATCCAGATAAGCGTAGAGCACCACCAGCGGATCGCTGAGTGATGGAAGCGTCCCGCTCAACTGGTTGTTGGCAACATCCAGCGTGACCAGCGCACCATTCAGCGGCGGTACATTTCCCGTGAGCTGATTATTGGCGACGCCCAAAATGGTTAAAGTGGCGGGCAGGGCTGGAATCGTTCCGCTCAACTGATTATTGTTCGCATTGAACAGTTGCAAATTGGCAGGCAGCGCCGGAATCGTTCCGCTCAGCGCATTGCCCGATACATCAATGTCGATTAGAGTGGCGGGTAGTGGTGGAATGGTTCCGCTCAGCGTGTTACCGCTGATGCTGAGTAAAGTCAGGCCAGCGGGCAGCATCGGCAGCGTTCCGCTCAGCGTATTGGTCGCCAGATTAATCGATTGTAAAGTAGCAGGCAGCGCCGGAATCGTGCCGCTGATCGCGTTGGCTTGCAGTGCGAGCGCCGTCAAATGTGTAAGGTTGCTCAAGCTGGCGGGCAGCGTACCGTTCAAATTATTGCCGACCAGCACGAGCTGCGTAACATTGCCACCCGTGCAGACTACGCCTAACCAGCCCGTGCCGGAACATGGCGTGCTGGTATTCCAACCATAATTCAAGAACCATGACGCGCCATTTGTGCTGCGATACAGATCAATCAATGCCTGACATTCGGTCGGCGGAATCTCAGTGACGCCGCTGCAATCGGTTGGCGGCGCAGCAAAGGTGCGTTGGGCGGGCACAATCAGCAAGCACGCAAACAAGATCAAAATGCTGAACAACACTGCGCCCATCAACCGCCGAATTTGTTTTGTCACCATCATTGCCCTTTGTTGTTGTGCCCGCGACATCCTTGCTATCAGCGTTACTGTCAGACGCGCTAATCCATGCTCAATTGATAATCGCTGGCGAAAGCGGCGCGCGTTGTTGCTAGCTCTTTGTGCTGAATGCTGTTGATCCCCAACCCACGCGCCACTTCGATGAACAGAATGCGATCATCGACGTACACCACTTCGTCCGGCTGCGCCTGTGATAGATCAAGCGCCAACGTGTAAATATCTTTGTCTGGCTTGCGATAGTGAACGTAGGACGACACGACAAATGCATCCACGAACTCGGTCAGTTTGAACGTCTTGACGCGGTAATCGGTCAGTTCGCGCCCTTCGTTACTGAGTACCACGATCCGCAGATGGTAACGCGTTTTAAGATCGCGAAAGTATTGCAGCATGTCCGGGAAGGGCTGCGATTGATCGTACATATACTTCTTAAAATCTTCCCGTGAGAACGTGCGCGGCTTAAAGAATACGACCTGATCTAGATATTGATCGAGCGTCAATTTGCCGTCTTCATAGGTGTTGAACGTCAGATGATGGCGTTCGTCCATTTCACCATAATCGAACTGGAATAGTTCGGCAGCTTTTTGGCGAACCGTGCGCCCCCAACCGTTTGTCAGCATAACGCCGCCAATATCCAAAAAGAGCGTCGAGATTTTGCTCGTCATTGTTGTTATACCTTTCGCTGCCGTGCATGAGAAATAGCCCACCGCCCATTTTACCCATTTTGCGGGCGTTTTACCTGATTTGCGCGTGCCGGGAACTTTTCGGCGTGCTTTGGCGTTACCCTTACTATGAGGTTCGGCTACAGAAAGTGAGAAAGTTATGACTATTGCGAAACCTATTTTGACGCTGACGCTACTCGGTGCGCTGGCACTGACCGCGCTCGGTTCAGCAGTGCGACCACTCGGCGCACAGCCTGAGTCGCAAGCGGATACGACGCTGAGGCCGCGCGTGATCGCCAGCACGCCCGCCGCCCATGAAGAAATCGCGCCCGATCAACCCATTCAGATCACGTTTGATCAGCCGATGGATCGCGCCAGTGTACAAGCTGCGCTCACCGTCAGCGCGTCGGACAACACACATGCTGCGCCGCAAATCACCTGGCGTGACGATCAAACGTTGACGGTCACTTTTGCCGTGCCGCTCACCCGCGATCAGCAGTATACGCTGAACATCGCTGCATCTGCCAAATCAAGCGCAGGCACGACGCTTGCCGACGCTTACCGCCTGGCGTTCGATGTGACGACTGCGCTCAAAGTGAGTCAGGTGATTCCCGCCGCGAATACGGCGCAGGTGCAAGCCGCCGCCACGATCACGGTCGTATTCAACCGTCCGGTAGTACCGCTCGTCAACAGCGCCGATCAAAAGAATCTGGTGCAGCCACTCACCCTGTCGCCGGATGTGGCCGGACATGGTGAATGGGTCAATACCTCGATTTTCGTATTTCATCCCGATAAGCCGTTGGTCGGTGGCACTACTTTCACCGTGACGGTTGCTGCCGGACTCAAGGACGTGACGGGCAGCCCGCTCGAAACGGCGTACACCTGGAAGTTCAGCACGATCGCGCCGCAAATCTTATCGGTCACACCACAGCAAGGCATGATGCTGGTAGCGCTCAATCAGCCGATCGTCGTAACCTTCAATCAACCGATGGATCGCGCCAGCACCGAAAAAGCGTTCAGCCTGACCGATCCGAGCGGCGCCTCCGTCAGCGGCAAGTTCGCCTGGGATGACGCCAATCTGACGCTCACCTTTACGCCGGATGCAAAGTTCGCATTCAGCACGACTTACCACGTTTCGCTGACAGCGGCAGCGCGCGGCGCTTCACAAAGCACCTCGACAGCAGCCATAGGCAGTGCCGCATTGAGCAATCCGTTCAATCAGCAGTTTACGAGCGTGCCCTATCCGGCTTTTGTCAATTCACAGCCTGAGAACGGTTCAAAGGAAGTGCTGCCGGGAAGCGGCGTTTCACTTGAATATACAGCGCCGATGGACGAAAAGAGCTTCGTCGGACATGTTCATATTTCGCCTGCTGCCGACAATTTCAGCATCAGCGGCGGCGGTACACAGCTTTATATCAACTTCACGTCGCTCCCACGAACGACCTACACGATCACTATCGACGCAGGCGTGACGGATGTGTACGGCAACCCGATCAAGACGCCCACCGTGATCACGTTCACCACCGGCGCTGTGCCGCCCCAACTGACGATCGCGGCGCGTGGCGGCGTCGGCCTGACCAATGGTTACAAGCCCAATACAGTCGTGTTGGCGGGCAGCATCAACGTCAGCCAGATCAATGCCGATCTATATACGATTGCACTGCCCGATCTGATCGCACATCACGATAATAATCCGCCTGCCAATGCGCAGCGGGTTCGCACTATTCAGCAGCCCGTTGAAAAGACGCCCGACAAAAATACGGTCACCAAACTGCTGCTGAACGGCACGCAAGGCGGCGCACTCAAGCCGGGTTTGTACTGGCTCGATGTGACCTCACCGCAAACAACCACGCTGTTCAACCCGTACCACATTCAACAGACGATCGCAGTTGGCACGCTCAACCTGACCATGAAGACGACGCCTGCGGATATGCTGATCTGGGCAACCGATCTCAAAAGCGGGCAGCCCGTCGCTAACGCGCCGATCACGGTGTACAACTCCAACTACGGGAATAACGCCCTGAATGCCGATGTGATCGCCAGTGGCAAAACTGACGCCAATGGGTTGTATCGCGCTCCCATCCATTTTGACGCCAATCAGAGTCAAGGGGTATGGGCGGTTGCGCAAGCCGATGGCCTGTTTGGGATCGTCTCGAATCAGAACGATCAAGTGCGCCCGATCGATTCGGATACGCCGATCAGCTACAGCTACGGCGGCCCGACTGAGCAGGTGACCGCCTATGTGTACACCGATCAACCGATCTATCGACCCGGCCACCCGGTATATTTTCGCGGCATCTTGCGCGATCAGAATGACGTGACGTACAGCTTGCCCGTCGGCGCGGCGATTCATGTCCGTTTGAGCGACCAGCAAGGTAAGTCGCTCTATGAAAAAGACCTGACACTCAATGAGTTCGGCACGTTCGATGGCAAATACGATCTGGCCGCCGACGCTCCGATCGGCTCTTACCAGCTTCAAGTGACGTATAAGGGTCAGCAGTTGTTCGGCCAGGGTTTTCAGGTAGCCGAGTATCGCCCGCCGGATTTTCAGGTGACGGCGGCTGCTAAAGTTCCGCAAGTTGTCGCAAATGATACCATTCAAGTCGATGTGGACTCGAAATTCTTTTTCGGCGGCGCTGTCTCCAACGCCAAGTTGAGCTGGAACGCGGTCGCTAATCAGAACTATTTCAACTATACAGGCGATGGCGATTGGAGTTTCGCGCCCGTCAATGATTACAGCAGGTTCTATCGTTACAATCCGCCGCGCACGGTGGGCAGTGGGACGGGCACCACTGATGCTAACGGCCATTTCACCGTGTCGCTGCCCGCCGATTTGGGCGGCCTCAACGTGACGCAAGCGTTCACGATCGAAGCGACCATTACCGATCTGAACAATCAGCCGATCAGCGGACGCACGACGGTCACCGTGCATCCGGCCAAAGTGTACGTCGGTGTAAGGCCTGCGGCAGTCGTCGCTGAAGCGGGTAAGCCCGTCAACGTGAACCTGATCACGGTTGGTTGGGACAGCGCGCCCATTGCTAATCAGAAGGTGCGCGTGGATGTCAGCTTACTGGAATGGCAGCAAGACCCCCAAACGCTGCAATGGTCGCAGGTCAAGACTCCGGTGATCGGGGACAGCGTGACGACCGACGCCAAAGGACGCGCCAGTTATCCGTTCACGCCGTCGAAAGCGGGTTCCTACGTGATCACCGCGTCCACCCGTGACAGCGGCGAAAAGCTGGCGGAAAGCGGTACCTACCTGTGGATATCGGGACCGCAAGCGTTCAATGATAACCCCGATGATCGATCGCTCAAGCTGATTGCCGACAAAAAAGAATACGTATCAGGTGATACGGCCAGCATCCTGATCCCGTCACCGTTCAGCGGAACGGTCAAAGCGCTGGTCACGGTCGAGCGCGCCGGGCTGATGAAGACGGACGTGATCGATCTGACGGGCGGCCAAACTTACAAGCTGCCGATCACGATGGAAGATGCGCCGAACGTGTACGTGTCGGTCGTGCTGATCAAAGGCATGGACGACGCGACGAGTAATCCCGACTTCCGATCGGGTGTGGTAATGCTGCATACACGAGTCGCTCAAAAGCTGACGGTCAAGCTGACGCCCGTGACGAACTCGACTAACGGCGTTGGCAATGGCACTGCGCAGCCCGGCGATACCGTACATTTCGACGTGTTCACGACCGATCGGGATGGCAAGCCGATCGCCGCGTCCGTCGGCTTGAGTCTGACTGATCTCGCCAATTTGTCGGTTGCCGACAGCAACAGCGGCGCGATCTTCGATACATTTTGGTCGGATCACGCGCTGTCGGTGTTCACCAGTATCTCGCTTAACGCGCTGATCGACACGATCACGCCGCAGCCGAAAACGCCTACAGTCATGCAGGCGGCAGCTACCAACAATGCGGCTGCGCCGATGCCACAGACAGGCGGTGGGGGTACAACAAGTGAAGCACAAGACGGCGCGACATTGCGTGATGCCAACAAACCCGTTTTGAAAGATGGACAAGCAGCCGCCGCGCCGCGCACCAACTTCGTGGATACGCCGTTTTGGGGGCAAGCCGTCACGGGCGCGGATGGTCACGGCGCGATCGATGTAAAGCTGCCCGATAACCTGACCACCTGGCGCTTAGATGGGCGCGGAATATCGAAAGATACCTATGCCGGACAAGCTACCACGGATGTAATCTCGACCAAGCCGCTGTTGATCCGTCCAGCCACGCCGCGCTTCTTCGTGGTGGGTGACGAGTCCGAGTTGGCGGCTGTGATCAATAACAACACCGACAGCGATTTGAGCGTCAATGTCACGTTGGATGCTAAGGGCGTGACGATCAAGGGTGATGCCGCACAGACCGTGCAAATCCCGAAGGCGGGGCGCGCGCGTGTGGTCTGGAATGCGACGGTAGCCGATGTAGCGAACGTCGATCTGACCTTTAGCGCCGTCTCTGGACAATATAACGACGCCAGCAAACCTGCCGTTGGGTTGGGCGATGCGCGCTTGCTGCCTGTGTACAAATACGTCGCGCCGGATTATGTGGCAACAGCGGGCACGCTCACTGCTGGCGGCACGCGTACGGAAGGGATCGTTTTGCCAACCGGTACGGCAGCACCCACCAGCGGATCGCTGATCGTGCGGCTCAACCCGTCATTGGCAGCGACTACGCTGGACGGTCTGACCTATTTGCAGAACTATCCGTATCAATGCACCGAGCAGACCATCTCGAAGTTTTTGCCGAACATCATCACTTACCGCGCGCTGCAAAAGCTCGGTCTGGATACGCCCAAACTCAAAGCCGATCTGCAACAGGCGATCGGTGAAGCGTTGGCGCGACTCAAGACCGGTCAGCACGCTGACGGCGGTTGGGGCTGGTATCCGCAAGAGCAAAGCAATCCGCAAGTGACGGCCTATGCGGTGCTCGGCTTGATCGAAGCAAAGTCCGCCGATCTGCTGGTGGATGCGTCCATGCGCGATCGCGGAATACGCTTTTTGCTCAGCTCAGTAAAGCCTGTCAGCCGTGATACGGCGTTCTACGATCTGAATATGCAGGTATTCGTTACCTATGTGCTGGCACGCGCAAGCAATGCAAATCCGGCGGTGTTGGAGAGTTTGTTTGCACAGCGCGAGAAGATGAACTACTTTGCGCGCGCATTTTTGGCGCAAGCATATGCCGCAGCACAGGGCGATCGGGGCAGGATCGATACGCTGCTGTCTGATCTGTCGAATGCGGCGATCTTATCGGCTACCGGCGCGCACTGGGAAGAACCACAGCGCGATTGGTGGAACTGGGATAGCGACACGCGCACCACTGCCATTGTGCTCAAAACGTTGGTCGATCTGACGCCCAAAAGCGAACTGATCCCGAACGTAGTGCGCTGGCTCATGGTGGCGCGTCGTGGTGATGCCTGGGAATCGACGCAAGAGACGGCCTGGGCGGTCATGGGACTCACCGATTGGATGTCCATCAGCGGCGAGTTGAAAGCCAATTACAACTATACTGTTGCGCTCAATGGCAACGGCATTGGCGATGGCAAAGCCGGGCCGGACACTCTGCGCGATACCCAAACGCTGACAGTCGATGTCAAAAAGCTGCTGACTGATCAGGTCAACAAGTTAGCAGTGCAGCGTGGCGATGGGAATGGCGCGCTGTACTATACGGCAACGCTCAGCGTCAATCAACCCGTCGAGGCGATCGCGCCAACGGCACGCGGCTTATCGTTCACGCGGACGTATCTGCTGAACGGTAAACCCGTCAATAGTGCACAGGTGGGCGATCTGCTGACGGTGTCGCTGGACATCAGTATCCCGCACAATCTGTACTATGTGGTGATTAACGATCCGATTCCGGCGGGCACGGAAGCGGTCGATACGTCACTCAGAACGACTACGCAAATCGGCCAGACGCCGCAGCTCGATCGCGTTGATGCAAACTATGGGTGGGGCTGGTGGTGGTTCAGCGATACGCAGCTGCGCACCGATAAAGTGGTGTTAAGCGCACGCTATCTGCCCGCCGGAACCTACCATTACGTGTATCAGGTGCGCGCGACCACTGCCGGAACGTACCGCGTGATCCCGCCAAACGGTCAGGAGTTCTATTTCCCGGAAGTGTTCGGGCGCGGCGTGGGCAGCTTGTTCACGGTGAAGGACGCGAGCTAAGCACTGCGTTTTTGTGAGGCGATTCCAAAATCATTGACCCCTAACCCCTTGCCCTTTAATCAGGGCAGGGCGTCAACTTGGTATGAAAGTCCCTGCCCCATAAAGAGTTCACGCACCGACACTTTTTGGGCAGGGTGGGTAAGGAGGAGTAGATTTATAGTTATACATCAACGTAGGGTGTTATAGTTTGGAAAGTCCTCTCCTTTAGGAGAAGACTTTAGGGTGCAGGTGTATTACTTTAGGATTACTTTAACCCAATGAATTCAATCGCCGCTTTTAGCGCCAGCCCACGAGTGGAGGCGCTGCATCAGGTTTTATCCGATCAGGTTGGATCGATCGTTGACAGCGCGATCGCGATTCAGCAGATCGCCGCGCCCACGTTCGATGAAGCGCGCCGTGCCGAATATGTACGCCATCAGTTCGAGCAAATCGACGGCGTGGCGGATATTACTGTGGACGCGCTGCATAACGTTTACGCGCGGCTGCCGGGAAGCGCCCCCCAACGCCCTGCTCTGTTGATCGCCGCGCACACCGATACCGTGTTCAACGCGCATACCAATCTGACGATGCAGCGGCAGGCAGGGCGCGTGTATGGCCCCGGCATTGGCGATAACAGCATGGGCGTGGCGGCGTTACTCGGCAGTTTGCAACTGTTGAGCGATCAGGTGCGGCAATCCGACATCTGGTTTGTCGCCAACACGCGCGAAGAAGGGCTAGGCGATTTGGGCGGCATTCGGGCGGTGATCGACAAACTCGGCTCACGGCTGGAGTCGTGCGTAATTTTGGAAGGTATGGCATTCGGGCAGATTTACACAGCCGGGATCGCAGTACGGCGGCTCAAAATATCAGCGCAAGCGGCTGGCGGGCATAGCTGGCTGCATTTCGGCCAACCAAACGCCATTCATACGCTTGTACGGTTTGCCGCGCGGCTGACTGAATTGAGTGTGCCACAAGTGCCGCGTACTACCTATAACATTGGGCTGATCGAAGGCGGCCACTCGGTGAATTCAATCGCGACTGAGGCATCCTTGACGCTGGATATGCGATCCGAAGACCCGTCGGCGCTGGCAGCACTGGAAAAAGCGGTGTTGGCCTGCTGCGAACCGAACAGCAGTCTGCGCATCGAAGTTGTTGGCGATCGGCCTGCCGGATCGATCGCGACGACGCACCCGCTCGCGAATATGGCACGCCAAACCTTAGAAGCGATCGGCGCACAACCCGCCTTCCGCAGCGGCAGCACCGACGCCAATCTGCCGCTCGCACGTGGCATTCCAGCGATCACGATCGGGATCACGCATGGCGGCAACGCGCATCGGCTGGACGAGTACATCGACACGGACGCGGTTGAGCAGGGCATGTGGCAGTTGCTTTTGTTGGCATTCGCAGCGTCGCACAGTCTCAACGAAAGCGCTTGAGATTATGACCATCATTAAAGCTATCAAGCCTATTAAGCGCGTGTTGATCGCCAACCGAGGCGAGATCGCCGTGCGGATCATCCGTGCCTGTCGCGAACTGGACATCCTGCCGATTGCGGTTTATTCCGAGGCGGACGCGGGCGCGCTGCATGTGCGTATGGCGAGCGCATCAGTTGCGATTGGTGGCGCGCCGCCTAAAGAGTCGTATCTGAACAGTGACCGGATCATTGAAGCGGCGCTCAAAACGAAGTGCGACGCGCTGCACCCTGGCTATGGCTTTTTATCGGAAAACGCCGACTTTGCGCAAGCCGTGCAAGCCGCCGGATTGACCTTCATCGGACCAGCAGCCGCTGCGATCCGCGCGATGGGCGTCAAAACGGAAGCACTCGCGTTGATGCGCGCGGCGGGCGTACCGACAGTGCCGGGCTATGCAGGTGGCAACGCTGAGTCGGATTATGTGCAGGCGGCGCAGCACATCGGCTATCCGGTGCTGATCAAGGCGGCGGCGGGCGGTGGCGGAAAAGGGATGCGCGTGGTACGTGCTGAAAGCGATCTGCGCGACTCTTTGGCCGCGGCTCAGCGTGAAGCCGTTAACGCTTTTGGTGACGCGGCGGTGTTCCTTGAAAAGTACATCGAAGGTGCGCGGCATATTGAGTTTCAGGTATTTGGCGATCAACACGGCGCACTCGTTCACTTGTTCGAGCGCGATTGTTCGATCCAGCGCCGCCACCAGAAGATCATTGAGGAGTCGCCGTCACCCTTGCTTGATCCAGACTTGCGGGCGCGGATGGGTCAGGCAGCGATCGCGGCGGCGCGTGCGGTAGATTACGTAAACGCGGGCACAGTCGAATTCATTGTGGACGCGACGCACAATTTTTACTTTTTGGAAATGAATACGCGGCTGCAAGTGGAGCATCCGGTGACTGAGTGGGTCACTGGCCTCGATCTGGTCAAGCTGCAATTTCGGGTCGCGATGGGTGAGGCACTGCCCTTCACGCAAGCGGATGTGACACAGCGCGACCATGCGATCGAGTGCCGCATTTACGCCGAAGACCCGGCTAACGACTTCATGCCGTCCATTGGTACATTGGACACCGTGATCGCGCCGAGCGGCCCCGGTATCCGCGTGGACAGTGGCATCGAAAGTGGCGACGCTGTGACGATCTACTATGATCCGATGATCGCCAAATTGTCTGTTTACGGGACGGATCGCGAAGACGCACGCGCCCGAATGCGTCAGGCGTTGGCGGCCTATCAATTGCGCGGAGTCACCACTAATCGCGACTTTTTGCGCGCCGTGATCGATCATCCGGCGTTTGCGCGCGGTGAAGCGACGACAAGTTTTATCGCGCAGTACATGGCCGATTGGCAAGCACCCGCCGAATCACAATCGAATGATCAAGCACCGCTCATGCGCGAAACCCCTGCGACATTAAACGCGGTAGCTGATCCGTGGGCACGCGCGGATGGCTTTCGGATCGGCGGCGGCGTGACTTACGCGATCGGCACCCGTCAGGGCGGATCGACTCGGCGCGATGCACGGCAAACGGAAAATGCGCTGATGGCGGCTATGCCCGGTCAGGTAATGGGCGTGTTGGTGGCGGAAGGTGAGGCCGTGACGCGCGGCCAAACGCTGATCTTGCTGGAAGCAATGAAGATGGAGATTCGCATCAGTGCTCCGCACGATGGTCACATCGCCAAAGTACACTGCGCCGTCGGTCAGATCGTAACGCGCGGCCAAACGCTGATCGAACTGCGCGCTGAATGATTGACGCGATATGCCCTCACTTCAAGGCGACCGCTATGAGGGGTGATGCGTACATCAGTTGCCCGCCTTAATCGCTTTTGCAAGCTGAGCAAGAATCATGATGTTTTGAGCGGGCTTTTGTGTTATGCTTTTGTTTTAATCTATCAGGTTGAATGGGATTGAATAGCATGGTCAAGCAAGCTGAAAAAAGACGCCAACGGAGTCCGCTGTTACCTATTTTTGGGTTGATTTTGGCAGTAGGACTATTTGTGCTTGCCTACATCGCTGAAGACCCGCTTGTTTCGGTCGTGAATCAAGTCGCTAAGCAAAGCATCACGCTGCCACCACCAGCAGCGCAGCTCACGCCAAAATTCGTCATGCCAAGCCTCGGACGATTGGGCGTTGCCTTTGCAATCTGGCTAATACTGCTGGCTCTCGCGTACACCTTCGTTGCGGTAATCGGTGGCAGAGACCCGGAGAGCGCCAAAGGGATGCAGCTGCCGCCGCGCACCAAAGAAGAACGCGATAAGCGCTACAAATAATAATGAGCCAACAGCCGAACTTGCGACCTGATGGGATAGCAACTGAAAAACCAACGGTAGTTGTCGGTCAGACAGTACGGCGCATTGATGCGATCGGCAAGGTGACCGGACAGGCCGCTTATCCGGGCGATATTGATATGCCCGATCAATTGTGGTTAAAAGTGCGCTTTGCCGATCGCGTTCATGCGCGCGTGGTGTCGATCGATACTGTGCGTGCCGAGGCGCTGTCCGGCGTAATCGCTGTGCTGACGGCGCGTGATGTGCCCGTCAACGAATATGGCCTGATGGTTTTCGATCAGCCGGTATTGTGCGGGCCAGGCAGCGATCGGCCAGGGGCCGACATTGTGCGCTGCGTCAGCGATCAGATTGCAGTGGTAGTCGCTGAGAATGAAGACATCGCGACTGAAGCGCGCGATTTGATCGACGTCGTGTACGCAGATTTACCGACGGTCACCACGCCTGAAGCGGCAATGCACGATGGAGCACCGCTGCTGCATCCGGCCTACCCGAACAATATATTCTCTCACTTTCGCATCCGCAAAGGGGATATGGCGGACGGTTGGGCGCGCGCTGAAATCATCGTTGAAGGCACGTACACTACCTCTTGGCAAGAGCACGCTTATTTGCAGCCGGAAGCGGGCGTTGGCTATATCGACGAACAAGGCCGAATCACGGTTGCCGTCGCTGGACAGTGGGCGCACGAAGATCAAGAGCAGATCGCGCACGCATTAGGCTTGCCGCTGGAACAGGTACGCGTGATTTATCCGGCGATCGGCGGCGCGTTCGGTGGGCGCGAAGATATGTCGGTGCAGATCATTCTGGCGTTGGCGGCTCAAAAGACCGGCCGTCCGGTCAAGATCGTATGGTCGCGCAGTGAATCGATCATCGGTCACCATAAACGCCACCCGATCCGCATTCATACGCGATGGGGTGCCACCCGTGACGGTAAGATCGTGGCTGCCGAAGGCGAAGTGGTGGGTGATGCAGGTGCCTACGCCTATACCAGCAGCAAAGTCATGGGCAACGCGAACCTGATGGTCACTGGCCCCTACGTGATCCCGAACATTCATTTAGATACTTACGGCGTGTTCACCAATAACATTCCGGCGGGTGCTTTTCGCGGCTTTGGCGGACCACAAGGCGCTTTTGCCGCCGAAGGTCAAATTACCAAATTAGCGTTGGCGCTCGGCCTTGATCCGGTTGAAATTCGGGCGCGTAACGTACTGCATGAAGGCGATCTGCTGTCGGTCGGGACGCCGCTCCCGCCCGGCGTGACGATCGATCGGGTGCTGGCCGAATGCGCGGCGCAAAGTGGCTATTGGCAGCATGGCGCGAATGGGTGGCAGCGCGAGTCGATCGATCAACCTGCCGAGTCGTATAAGCGGCGCGGAGTGGGTGTGGCGTGCGGCTTCAAAAACGTTGGCTTCAGCTTTGGCGCGCCGGAACGCAGTTGGGCGACGATTGAGCTGCACGGCGGCGCGGAAGTCGATCGGGTTATTGTGCGGCACGCGGGCGCTGACGTTGGGCAAGGCGCGCACACGGTGATCGTGCAAATGGCGGCGGAAGCGGCGGGCGTACCTTTTGAAAAAGTCGAGTTGATCACGGGCGATACGGCAAAGACGCAAACGGCGGGCAGCGCTTCAGCTTCGCGCATGACGTTCATGGCAGGTAACGCCATTCGCGGCGCGGCACAGCGTGCTCAGGCAGCATGGGCGAATGAAGAACGTCCGGCCATTGGCACATTCGAGTATCGTCCGCCACCCACCAGCGATTACGATCCGCAAACAGGACGCTCGCAGCCGAACTTTGCTTACGGCTATGTGGCGCAGGCGGTGGAAGTCGAAGTCGATACCGAAACGGGGCTGATCGAAGTGATCCGCGTGGTGTCGGCCAACGATGTCGGGCGCGCTGTGAATCCAGGCTTGGTGCAAGGTCAGGTGGAAGGCGCAGTCGTGCAGGCGCAAGGCTATACGCTGATGGAAAAGCTGGTCAGCGTGGACGGCGTGATCCTCAACCCGTATCTATCTACCTATTTGATCCCGTCAGTGCTGGATGTGCCGCATGAAGTCAAATCGGTGATCCTCGAATATGCCGACCCAATCGGCCCGTGGGGGGCGCGCGGCATGGCCGAAATGCCGTTCCTGACGCTGGCACCCGCGATCACGGCAGCCGTATTCGATGCGATCGGCGTGTGGATCGATGAGCTGCCACTGACGCCCGACCGTGTGATCGCTGCACTGCGAATAAGTACGCTCGATAGCGCATGATGTCCCCGCTTTTTGCGCTGCCGATCGTTGTGCGCGGCGGCGGCGATCTGGCGTCCGGCGTGGCGTATCGGCTGATACAGGCGGGCTTTCCGGTGATCGTTACCGAGCTGGCAAAACCGTTGTTCGTACGGCCACGGGTGAGCTACGGTGCGGCGATTTATGAGGGATCGATTACGCTTGATGGGATTGAAGCGCGCTGCGTATCGATCGATCAGCTCATGGCCGAGCGCACTGTATGGTTTACTGTCGATCGTTTGATTCCGGTGGTGGTCGATCCGGCGGGTGATCTTTTGCGCAGCTTGCAACCGCCGATCGTGATCGATGCGCGCATGGCGAAAATCAACCTGGACACATTGATCACAGACGCGCCGCTGGTGATCGCGTTGGGGCCGGGCTTTTCAGCGGGTGTGGATTGTCACGCGGTGATCGAAACGAATCGCGGGCATACGCTAGGCCGTGTGATCTGGCAGGGCAGCGCCGAACCGGATACGGCCACACCGGGAAAGGTCAACGGGCGCGATGTCGAACGGGTTTTGCGTGCTCCGCGTGACGGCTACGTAACCCGTCAGGCAGCGATCGGGTCGGTGATCCGCGCGGGCGAGACGATCGCCTGGGTCGATGAAACGCCGCTCATTGCCCCATTCGATGGTTTATTGCGCGGCTTGATTCACGAGTCGGTGTTTGTTACGGCGGGTTTGAAAGTCGGTGATCTCGATCCGCGTGCGCAGCCTGAGCACAGCTTCACGATCTCCGACAAATCATTGTCAGTCGGTGGCGGGGTGGTCGAAGCAGTGCTCTCCGCGCCGAAGATTCGGGAGCTGATCCGTTCGCTGACCTGACAAGGTTGCTGGCTGCACTGGCACAGCCTGCTGAAAATCGGTTTGTGGCGTAGAATAGAGTAAAATCTCAGCAATTAGCTTTACGGATGCAGCAGGCCGCCTATGCACAACCGCCTTTTGCCAACGCACTTCAACCTTGACGATTTGCTCGATCAGATCATCCAGCGCACGCGCGAGATCATTCCGTTTGACAGCGGCGGAGTGGCTGTGTATGACGCCGAGTCGGGTTTGCTGGCGCCGCGCGCTTTTCATACGGCCAGCCCTGACTCGCCATTGCCCCGTCTGATTCGTTTGGGTGAGGGCACAGTCGGGTTAGCAGCGCAGCAGCGGCAGCCGCTCCGTATTGACGATGTGAACAGTGATGCGCGCTATGTTCCGTATGACAGCGAAACGCGTTCGCAGCTTGCCGCGCCGATGCTGTTGGGTGGCGAATTGTTGGGTGTGCTGAGCGCCGAGTCGTATCAGGCGAACGCTTACACGCCGCAGCATCTGACGATCTTATGCGCGTTATCCGATCAGGCCGCATTGGCACTGCACACGGCGCGCCTGTACGAGACGCTCGCGGAACGGTACACAGCGCTCAATAGTGATAACGAACAGCTTTTGCTGCGCAACGAAGTCAGCCGCATGGCAACCAGCAGCCAGCCCATCGAAACGATGCTGCCACAAATGGCGCAGCGCCTGGCACGCTTGATCGGCACTGATGCGTGCCTGTTCACCCTGTGGGATGGCGTGGACAAACAAGCCTATCGGTTGGCGGCGTATGGGATCGATATGCCCGACCGAGTACGTACCAGTGCGCCCGAAGAAGCTATTTTTTCGCTGACGCGGGACGTGATGGCAGGCGGCCAAACGATCATCTTGAACGCGGCGCAAGCGATCAATCCGCCACCCAGTCCCTTGATCGCCCTTCATGACGCACACGCGATCCTGGCAATGCCGCTGATTGCGCGTGGACGACCGATCGGCGCCACCTTTTTGATGAACCTGAGCAGCGATCGCCCTTTCACGCAAGCGGATGCCGACGATGTAGCCGCCGCACTCGATCAAATCGCGCTGACGATTGACAACGGGCTGTTGTTGCAGGATATGCAAGCGCGCCTCAGTGAAACTTCGGCACTGCTGGATATTGCCGCGATCGCTTCTAGCCGCCTCGAATTGAGTGATATGTTGACGCGCGTGCTCACGCTCAGCCAGAAAATGTTGGGCGTAACGGCGGGCGCAGTGCTGATGTACGATCGTTATAGCAATTCGCTCATCTTGTATCCGAGTTCGTCGTTCGGCTTCAACGATGAAGTGCTTAAAGCGCGTTTTCCGGTCAACGATCCGACCAGCCGCATCTCGGTCGTGTTCACATCGGGTACGGGCTACTTTTCAAATGACTTTCAGAACACCACGCACGATAATTATCTGACTACCGCGCAGCTGACCTATGCTAACAACATCCTCATTGCACCGCTGCGCGTACAGGACGAGCCGATGGGTATCCTGGTGGTATGCGGCAAACAAAGCGACTTCACGCGTACCGATTTGAAGCTGCTCACGGCAATGGGCAGCCATGTTGCCGCCGCGATGCGCAACGCCGATTTGCTGACCGACATGCGCGAACGCTTGCGCGAAACTGAAGCGCTGCAACATATCGCGGTGATCACGGGTGGCACGCTGAACCTTGACGAGCTGCTCGAAAGTGCGATCAGTGAAGCGGCAAAACTGATCGACGTAGAGGGTGCTTTTCTGTTGATGCCGGATACGAGAGGCAAACTGCTGGTGCTTCACGCGCCGTCGCTGTACGGCATTGCACAAAACCTGATGATCGCGCCGATCCGTACCGACAGCGGACTCCCGATCGCTTCTGTGTACCAGACCGGCCAGCCGCTCACCAACAACGAAGCGTATGATGATCCGCTCATTCAACAGCGCAGCTTGCTGTTTTATCCGATTAATGCGCGCAATCGGACGCTCGGTGTGCTGGCGTTGATCAATCGACGCGATGGTGATTTTGAAGATCGGCACGCCGAACTGACCCACGCCATTGCGTCACAAATTGCGATCAGCATGGAGAACGCTGGCTTATTCACCGCTGAACGGCAGCGCGCCGATTTGATGTCGCTCATAAACCTGATCAGTCAGGAGTTGACGGCTACACTTGATCTGGGTGGCTTGATGCGCAAAGCGGCTAAAGCTATTCACGATTTGCTCGGTTATGATATGGCGACCATTTATTTGTTGGACGATACGGACAGCATCGTTACCGTTCAAACGTCAGTCGCGACGCTGCCTGACATGGCGATGGTTGAAGGCTTCAGTTTTCCGGTGACACAGGGTATTGTGGGGCGTGCCATTCGCACGCAGGAGACACAACTTGCAGCGGACGCGTATGAGGACCCAGATTTTTTCTGGCCGAGCTACGCCGATCGTGCCGTCAGCGATCTGGTCGTGCTGCTGCGGCATCGCGAGCGCGTGATCGGCGCAATCGAAATCATATCACTGCGGATAGACAGCTTCCAGGAAGCCGATCGCACCGCGCTTGAAACGCTGGCTACGCAAGTGTCAACAGTCACCGAAAATGCGCGCCTGTGGGATCAGGCACAGCGCCGCCTGCTGGAGCAAAGCATCGTGCATCAGATCGGGCAAGACCTGTCGTCAATCCTGGATTACAGCGAACTGGTCAGCGCCATTGTGCGCCATATGACGCGCGCGTTGGATACCGCTATGTGCTGGCTGGTCAGCTATAGTCCAGAGGATGCGGAGATATTGGTAGAAGGCGAATACCGCGCGGCTGAAGTTGTCAACCACCCCATGCCCCGCGTCATCGGCCAGCCGCCGGGTGACGTTGAGCGCGCGTTGATCATGCGTGCCATTGAGACGCGGCGGCAAGTGATCGTATATGAAGACGACGCGACTGAGTCACAAGCGTTCAGCGACCACGCGCACACTTTTGGGATCACAGCGGAAATGGCGCTGCCCATGGTTGCCGGTGACCGCGTCACGGGCTGCATGATGTGGATCGAAACGCGTGTGCCGCGTCAGTTTTCGGATGATGATACGCGATTGGCGCAAACGTTGACCGCACAAGCTGCCATCGCGATCGAGAATGCGCGGCTGTATCGGCAGGCACGGCGGCAGGCACGCGAACAAGCGCTGCTGCGGCGGGTGACTGTCAGCATGAATGCGCTCAGCGACACTGAAACTTTGCTCAAGCATTTTGCCAGCGAAGTTCAACAGGCGATGGATGCTGATAATGTGCTCATTTTGTTGCATGATGCCGACGGAATTTTTCGCGTTAAGGCTTCCGCGTTGACAACCCGCATTGTTGATCAGCTCGCGCTCGGACGTTTGCAGCACGCAGCGCCAGGACTTTGGGCAGCGGTGAACGATGGAATCGTGTTGCAGGCTTCATCGTTATCGATCAATGTGGGCACGGCGCAGCACGACATTCAAGCATTGATGGGCGATCTATCGTACAGCCTGGTCATGCTGCCCATCATTCTGCGCACTGAGATCATTGGCCTGATTGAAGTCGCGCGCGATGATGCGAGCGCTCGCTTCGATGCGCAGGAACTTGTATTGCTTGAGGCGCTCACCAATCAGGGATCGGTCGCCATCGATAACGTAGCACTGAATGAACGCGAGCAGCGCCGCTTGCGTCAGTTGGAAAAAGTGCAAGTGAGCAGCCGTTTGTTGAGCGGACAGCTCAAAATCGAAACGCTGATGGGCATGATTGTGAGCGAGGCGGCGGCAATTTTCAATATGCCCGCCGTCAATCTGGTGGTGCCGACACCGTTTGCGTCACAATACATAAGCCGCGCGTCGATCGGCCTTTCGGCAAACTATTTGAACGAACGGCAAGTTGAGATCGTGTACAGCGATAAAAATAGCCCGACCTATATTGACGATTTACCGCGTGCGGTGGGCGCTCAGGTAGATTTGATCAGGGGCGAAAATATCCGAAGCGTTTTGTTAGTGCCGATCAATAAAGGCGATCAACACCTGGGCATGTTGATCTTTTACAGCAAGGGATACGCGCAAACGTGGTTCGAGGAAGAAATCGAATTGGCGCAATTGTACGTTGGGCAAGCCGCCGTTGCGCTCGAAAACGCACGCTTGTTCGCAGAGTTGGAAGCGCGTGCGATTGAGCTTGCCAAAGCCAATAAACTCAAATCGGAGTTTTTGGCGCGCGTGAGCCATGAGCTGCGGACGCCCATGAACAGCATCAACGGCTATAGCGAAATGCTGCTGAATCACATTTACGGTGAAGTCAACGAGAAGCAGGGCGATCGGCTGGAGCGTATTTTGCGCAATGGCCGCAACTTGCTGGCCTTGATCGACGATCTGCTGGACATCAGCAAGATCGATGCGGACAAAATGGATTTGCGCATTCAACCCGTAAGCTTGCGTATCGAACTGAACGCCGCCATCGAAGTGCTGGAATCGCAGGCTGCTACGCGCGGATTGTACCTGCGTAACGATGCGCCCGACGACTTGCCACTGGTACGCGCCGATTCGATGCGCTTGCGACAGGTGATCACCAACCTGGTTGGCAATGCTATCAAGTTCACTAAAACGGGTGGGATCACGATCGAATCGCGCGTTAAAGAGGAGGCTGGACGGGCGATGCTTTACACGCGCGTCATTGATACCGGAATCGGCATTCGCGCTGAGGATCAAGACATTATCTTTGATGAATTTCGACAGGTGGATGGCGGCGCGACCCGCGAATATGGAGGCACTGGTCTGGGGCTGGCGATCACCAAAAAGCTGCTCGAAATGATGGGCGGGCGCATCTGGGTCGAAAGCACATTAGGGCATGGCAGCGCATTCACCTTTGTACTGCCGGTGGCAACGGCAGCCGATAAAGCGCCCGTCTGAGTATCTGACTATCCTGCATCACTCACCCATCAGCGGTATCACAGATACATCACATGTTCTAGTTTTTAACGCTATCTAGACAACAAAACTACATTTTTCGATTACAATGGGGGTGGCATTGTTATCCATCGCGGTGCAACGTGGCAGCGCTTTGTGCAGTGTCGTACGGATTTCAGCACGTCGATCTCTCTCTTTATAACGCTGATGTGAGCAATACAATTTAGATCAGGAGAATTGGTATGCGTTTTCGCGTTTTAGGAGCATTGGCACTTGTGCTGGCCGTCGCGCTGGCGTTGAGCGCGGTGCAAGCACGGGCAGAAGTTGCCCAACCGGGCGGGCTGACGCAGCCCCCTAGCCACTCAAGCTTTGATAGCGGCAAGGTCGTTGCCCTTAACGGCAACCCAACCGCCGTTCCACCTGCCACTCGCCCTAACTATGGGCATATGTCTTCCCATCTGTATGACATTACACAGGCGCGCACTCAGCAAATTGCGCGGGGTGGCCTCAGCGTCATGAGCGCGTTAGCACCAATGCGCGTGATTGCAACGCCAGCGTCGGGCGTTAGCCTGGCACAGCTTGCCAACCTGATCACGCAGGCGGGCGGCACCATCGACCATCAATTGACCAGCACGCTTAGCGTCGATTTATCCGCACCGGCGATTGTGAACCTGTCGAACAACGCTCAAGTTGCGCTGTTGGAAGAGCCGACCGCCTTCGCCCCCATGCCTCCGCAAGCCGGGCTTAGCCCACAAGCGCTTGAAGAAGGCGTACAAGCGCTTCGTGCTGATAAGTGGACTGCCAAAAACTGGCAAGGCGCTGGTATAAACATTGCCGTTTTCGACCTTGACTTCACGGGCATCGAAGACAACTATACGGGTCTTGCTCCCTATTATTCGTGCGTGCACGATACGCACACCTTCACGCCCGACGGCACTATTCAGGGTCACACCGCACGTACCACAGGGCTTCAGGCAGTGCAGGTCATTTGCGCGGTAGCGCCGCTCGCCAGCGTGTACGTCGTCCGTTTGCGTGACGCCGAAGACATGCAGCCTGCCATTGATTATCTGCTCACCGGCCAGTTTGCGCCGAAAAAGCTCGACATTATCAGCTCGTCGCTCACCGCGTCGCGCCCGCAAAGCCCTGGTGATGGCAGTGCGCCAGCGCTCAACAGCGGTGCTGAACAGGTAGCCCCGGATGGCTCGAACCAGGCGATCGCATATGCGCAATCAAAAGGCATTTTGTGGATCAACGCCGTAGGTGATTTCCGCATGGCGCACTGGTCAGGGTTAGATGTACTGGGCAACGGCAGCACACTCCCGCAACCTGAGCCGTTCGACGGACTAACCCGCAGCCTGAATACATTGAACAATTTTACCTGGACAAAAGCGGGCGGCCCGGTTGCCATCACTGCTCGCTGGACGGGCGAGTGGCCTTTGCTCTCGCATAACACCGAGTTCGACCTGGTAGTCGACTGTAAGGATTCCAAGGGAGTCAACACTGAAGTTAAAAGTGAGAACGCAACACTGAAAAGCTATCCGTACCCACGGCAATCAGTGATCTTCCCCGATCCCAACGCTGTGCAGCCAACAACCGATCTCAACTGCGGGATCAGCCTGTTTCGCGTAAATTCGAACGCCGCAGCTCAAGTCTGGATTGATTTGTTCGTGCTCTCCCCACTGGTGACATTGCAGTACAATACGCCGCAGGGCAGCGTACACAGCGAAGAAAACGCGTTCGATGTGGGCGCTTATTGTTACTCATCGCTGACCGTTGATCCGCACAGCAGCTATGGCGTGCTCAACAATCCAAATGATGCGCCAACTCCAATGCCTGCCAACAAAGCCAAGCCAGACATCCTGGGACCCTCCAGCGTCAGTACTTCGTTCGGCTCGGCCAGCGGTTGTTCGACCGGCTTTTCCGGCACTGTTTCCGCAGCGCCGCACATCGCCGGTGAAGCGGCGCTCTGGTGGGGCTGGCAGCGCGGTACCAAAAACCCGTCGGTTGGCTCGGCAGAAACCCAAGCCTACATCAAGAGCAACTTGAATCCGAACGCGCCTGCGAACCAGATTGGTATCGGCGGCGGCTTTGCCTGGATGGGTGACCCGCCCGGTACTAACAATGCTAGCGCGACGCCCTTTCCCACACCGGAAAAGTCGCGCACACCAACGCCCCCCCCAACATTGGCACAATCACCAACACCGCCGCCTACGCCAGTGAGTGACCCGCTCAAGGTTCAAACCGTCGGCATCTACCGCCCACAAGATTTGACCTTCTATCTGCGCACGTCAAACAGCACTGGTGCGCCTAATCTTACGCTGCACATCAGTCCGGATTGGGGCGGCCCGTATGGCTACCCGATCGTAGGTGACTGGAACGGCGACGGTATTGACACGGTTGGCATGTACAATCAGGCGACGGGCGAATTCCACCTGAGCAACGCCAATAATGACAACACGACGCTTCAAACCGATGTTTATTTCGTTTTAGGCTATCCAAATGATCAGCCGCTGGCCGGGCGCTGGCACAAAAATGATCAGCATGATGGTCCAGGTGTCTTCCGACCCTCCAACGGTTTGATTTACCTGAGGACCAGTCTGGACACCGGATTCGCCGATTACGTGATCGTGCTAGGCATTCCGGGCGACATTGGTGTTGCAGGCTACTGGCTGTACGATCCAGCAGTACACGATACAAACGACACGATGGCCGTTTATCGTCCGCCGAACAGCCGTTTTTACATGACGCTCAGCACTTGTGCGACCAACCAATGTTCACAATTTGGCGATAAGGAACAAACTTTCGGTAATGTGGGCGATTTGCCCGTCGTCGGTGACTGGAATGGTTTTAGTCATGACGGTCTGGGCGTGTTCCGCCAATCAACCGGGACGTTTTATCTGAAGAACGATGCCGCTATTCCTGATAATGCGCCGCCCACTAATCCAGACTTCGCTTTCACCTTTGGAATTCCAGGGGATATGCCCGTCGCCGGACACTGGTTGGCGGGTGCCATGCCGCAAAGCGTCGGCAAGCCGAACCCGAATATTCTGGTGTCACCGACTGGCCTGGCATCGCCTAGTCCATCGCCCTCCACTATGCCGCGCGGCACGCCCATTGGTGGCGGCTCGATGGACGGCTAAGCATAAAGCATATTTTGTCAAACAAGCCCTCTCTTTTGGGGAGGGTTTGCCACCGAACTAACATGCAGCCAATGCGCTGTTTTTAATGGGGCTGGTCGCTTTTTTGCTTAGCAAGTAAGGTGACCAGCCTTTACCGTTGCCAAGTTCGTTTAAGCCCTGCCAGTAACAATAATCAGGAATAATGCGTTTTGACTGAAAATGACACGCTCAAACAAACGGTTCCCAACCCTGTGATCGCCAACGCCAAACTGCCCACGCTCACACCGCCGACATCGCCTATGCCCGATCCCGATCCGCTGCCACCCTGGGCACTGCGTCGTCCGCTGCTCGCAGTCTGGTATCTCGTGTCACGCGCAGGCGATCATGGGCGGCTGCGCCCTTTCAGGCGATTGACGCACATCACAGGCTTCATTTATTTGGGCGGCCAGATCAGCTTGAGCGGCTGGCACGTGCTTCAACAGTGGGGAGTTCAGGCGATTGTCAATATGCGCGTCGAGTGGGATGATCGCAAATCGGGCATTCAAACGCCTTATTATCTATGGCTACCGACCATTGACGGGACGCCGCCGACCGTTGAGCAGTTAGCGCGCGGCGCAAAGTTCATTCACGAACAAACCCGCGCTCGCCGTCCGATTTATGTCCACTGCGCAGCAGGCTTAGGCCGTTCACCGACGCAGGTAATCGCTTATATGATGACGCGCGGCTACACCCGCGACTCGGCCATTGATTTTCTGGTCAAGCGTCGTCCATTCATTTCGCCAAGCCCCAAGCAAATCTTGCGGCTTGAAGAATTCAGCGAATACATTGGCAAGATGAAGATCGATTACAGCAGCGACAGCGAAACCGATCCGGTCAAGAGTGCTGATGATGCACAGGCCGATGTTCCGAAAATTGGCACCGATTACACGGGCTGATCGGTCTGCGGCGCTTTAGCTCAGGGAGTGTCTAAGACCAGGCACGAAATCGCGGATATGGGCGAGATAGTGTGGAAGCATTTCCTCTCCTACAAGAGAGCGACTTGCAAAATCTGACGATCCTCATACTAACAACATCCTACGTTTCGGCGCGCATCAACTGCCGGGCAAACTCATTATGGCGGGCGATCAATGGCGGCAGTTCAAGCGTAGTAAGATGCCCTTCGCGCACAATTACGCGCCCATTGATTACGCTGTACGCGACCGTTTGCGGCGCACAAAAAACGGTCGCGCCGATCGGGTCATGTAAAGCGCCTGCGAACGCTGCCGTATCGCTATCGATTGCGATGAAATCTGCCGCCATGCCCGGCGCGAGTATTCCCACATCGTCGCGACCGAGTACCGCCGCCCCGCCGCGTGTCCCCAACTCAAGCGCTTGCCGTGCTGTCAACGCGCCCGGATCGCCTGTCACGCGCTGTAAGAGCATGGCCTGTCGTGCCTCAGCGAGTAAGTGACCGCTGTCGTTAGAAGCTGATCCATCGACGCCTAATCCTACCTTGACGCCTGCCGCCACCATCTGACGAATGGGCGCGATCCCTGACGCCAGCCGCATATTCGAGCTTGGGCAATGCGCAACACCCGTACCTGTCCGCGCAAACAGGCCGATCCCCGCGTCGCTCAGGTGAACGCAATGCGCGTGCCACACATCCGCCCCGACCCAACCGACATCTTGTGCGTAATCGGCAGGCGTCATGCCGAACTTCTCAAGGCTGAACTGTACATCGCCGCGCGTTTCGGCCAGATGTGTATGCATCCGTACGCCGTAACTGCGCGCCAATGCCGCCGACTCGCGCATGAGCGCTTGCGTCACTGAGAACGGCGAACATGGCGCTACCGCAATTTGCAGCATGGCGCAGCGTTTTGGGTCGTGATAGGTTTCGATCAGGCGGCGGCTGTCGCGCAAGATAAATTCCTCGTTTTCGACCAACGAGTCAGGGGGTAAGCCGCCCGCACTTTCACCCAAACTCATCGAACCCCGCGTCGCGCAAAAGCGCAGGCCGATTTCTTGCGCCGCCCGGATTTCATCGTCGAGCCGCGCACCGTTCGGGAACAAATAGAGGTGATCGCTGGCGCTGGTGCATCCCGACAAGATCAATTCCGCCATGCCTAATAATGCCGATGTGTAAATCATATCCGGCGTGAGGCGTGCCCAAATCGGATACAACACGCGCAGCCAATCGAACAGCTCCACATTCTGAGCAGCGGGCACGGCGCGCGTCAAACTCTGATACAGGTGATGATGCGTATTGACCAGCCCCGGCAGCACAACATGCCCGCGTAGATCGAGCACTTCATCGGCACTTTGGGGAAGTTCTGCCATTGCGCCGATCGCTTCGATCACGTTGTCACGCACGAAAATCGCAGCGTCAGTCAGTTCGCGGCGCTGATCGTCCATCGTCGCCAGCGCGCGAATATTTTTAGCAAGCAAGGTGCTCATCAGTTGGGGTATCCTTGAGATATGCGGTTAAAGAGCGAGCGTCAACTGTGCAGCGCGAAAGGTATTTTCAAGCAGCATGGCGATCGTCATAGGGCCGACGCCACCGGGCACCGGCGTGATCATGCCCGCCACTTCACGGACGGCCTCAAAATCGACATCGCCTACCAACCGTGATCCTTTCGGCGCAGATGGATCATCGATTCGATTCGTGCCCACATCGATCACGACAGCGCCCGGCTTGACCCAATCGGCTTTGACCATGTGCGGACGCCCGATCGCCGCCACCAGAATATCCGCCTGACGGGTGATCGACGGCAAATCCGGTGTGCGGCTGTGGCAGATCGTTACGGTGGCATCGCGGCTGATGAGTAACAGCGCAACCGGCATCCCAACGATGTTACTGCGCCCTAACACGACCGCGCGTGCCCCGCTGATCGGCACCTGGCTTTCATCCAGCAGCCGAATCACGCCGGACGGAGTAGCTGGCGCAAATAGGGGCGCGCGATTTTTCATCGCTAATCGGCCAATATTGATCGGGTGGAAGCCGTCCACATCTTTATTGAGGCTGACCGCATTCAGGATGCGCGCTTCATCCAGATGCGGTGGAAGCGGAAGCTGCACGAGAATCCCGTGAACGTCTGGCCGCGCGTTCA
>Ga0209724_1000474_pt1 | contig 38877 bp, 31 predicted proteins | sample grotaG_FD_184143 | JGI IMG/M metagenome (GOLD analysis project Ga0209724, IMG submission 184143) | Glacier valley bacterial and archeal communities from Borup Fiord, Nunavut, Canada, to study Microbial Dark Matter (Phase II) -... | ecosystem: Environmental > Aquatic > Freshwater > Ice > Glacier ... | reverse complement strand
CAAGCGCCCAAATCCAAGTTGTTCGTCTGGTGGAAGGCCGCATCGCGGCATGGGGAGTTCGATAATAATGCCGCTGAACGTGACATCCGCATGGTCAAAGTCCAACAAAAAGTCTCCGGCGGCTTTCGTAGCCTGCGCGGTGCCCAACGCTTTTGTACCGTCCGCAGCTATTTGTCCACGGCGCGCAAAAATGGTCAGTCTGCCTTGGTCGCGCTCACCCAAGCCTTGCGTGCCGACCCTTACTATCCGCCTTGCTTGCTGCCCCCTCCGGCTGAGTAGTTACCCCTGGCGATGTGGGCGTGGCGGGCGATTGGGACGGCAACGGCGTCAGCAGCCCTGGCGTTTTCCGCCCGGACATTGTGACGTTCTACTTATCCGATCAGGTAGTGAACGGATCAGTTTTTGGCGATCATGCCGTGACGCTTGGCTATCCTGGCGATACACCCTTCGCGGGCGATTGGACAGCGCAAGGTCACGCGGGCGTCGGTGTGTTCCGCCCGACCAACGGCTTGCTGTACCTGAAAAACGATCTGAGCACTGGTTTTGCCGATGTGAATATCGTGTACGGTGTCCCGAATGACATTCCAGTTGCCGGACATTGGGGGATCAGCAGCCCTGCGCCGCACAACTCAGTTATCGTGCCGAACACGGCGGTTCCGGCTGCCACCACCGCGACTCCAACACAGCCATCGATCCGTCTGACGCAGCCAGGCAGCTACGACGGCTAAGCACTTTGATGATCTGCGATCCGGTAGGGCACGCGCCGTACCGGGTGGCACTTTGCACAGGTTGACGGCATTACCAGTAAGCTGCGTAACGCTTTGTGGTAACCTGCGCGGCAAATAGGGGTTGTTACTAGCAGCGAGGTCGCGTATCGTCTGACGACTCGCTTCCCCCTATTTTCAGAACGACCTTGTAAGGATCAGAATGCAGTTAACTTCAACCCTTGACGCGCTGGCGGATCAAGATCAACAGCCAAGCGCGCGTATGTGTTTCGTGTGCGGCGTCGAAAATGTAGCTGGTTTGCAGATCCGCTTTTTCAATGACGGGATCAATCAATCACGCGCTGAGATCACGCTGGACAGCCGCTTTCAGAGCTATCCCGGTGTGGCGCATGGCGGAATTATCGCCGCCATTCTAGATGAGGTGATCGGGCGCGCGGCGTTGTCCGGCCACCCGGATCGCTTCATGTTCACGGCCAAATTAGAAATTCGCTATCGGCAGGTGGTGCCGCTCAATATCAAACTGACGGCCAGCGCGCGGCTTGAAAAGGATCGTGGTCGGTTGGCAGTCGGCGTTGGACAAATCCGGCTGCCCGATGATACCATTGCCGCTGAAGCGACCGCCTCACTGATGCCGATCCCGCATGAGGAACTGCAAAAGATGGCGCATGAACAGGATAGCTGGCGCGTTTATCCGTAGCATTTGCGAAGAGGCGAGGCGCGGTGAAGATAAAGAGCGGAGTAACCCTGGCAGCAAATCGCTTTTCAAATCGTTTCGCCAAATCTGTACAGCGGTTGATCACACTGGCACTGCTGATCGCGCTCACGAGCTGCGCAGGCACTGCTCCTGCCGCGACGGTCGCAGCGCCAGTATCCACAGCAGTGATCGTAAATGCCACGGCTGCGACCTTATCCGCTGGTGCCCTGAGCTACTCGATCGATGTCAGTCAATCATTGGTGAAATATCTGGCAACCGGCCCGCTGAATGTGCAGTATCCCGGTACGTTCAAAGTGGCCGGACAATCCATCGTGCTGATCCCGGAAGCGAACGGTTACCGCGTCAAACTGCTGCTGACGCTTGATCTCAAGTCAGCTACTGCAACGGATAGTTTCATGCGAAACACGCTGCTCAATAGCCTGGAAGCGGATCGTTATCCGGTCGCTGTCTTTGATTTGACTTCTGAAAATATTGTTGCTGTATCGCCGGACGCAACAGCTTCAATGACGGCTGTGCCGATCAGGGTAGTACTGAGGGGCAGTTACACCCTTCACAACCATCAACAACTGATTGAGCTGCTGGTCACCCTGCTTATATCAAGCGCTGGCCTACAAATGAATGGCAGCATGACCTTCAAGTTGAGCGATTATGGCGTTCAGATTTCCGGTTTTGTGGTGAGCGATTCCATCACATTCACGGCGGCGCTGACTGCTAAACGCGCAAATTCCTAGCATTCAGTACGAGCGGGTCGCTTGACTATCGAACGGTTTGGGATTAAAATATGAATATATGAAAGATTGTTCAAGTATTTGATACGTCGTCTCAGCAAGCGGGAAAGGCGAAGATATGGCACATCAGCACGATCATCAGGGTCACCAACACGGTGCGGCAAATTACGGACGCGCTTTTGCGATCGGCATTACGCTTAATTCGGGCTTTGTGCTGCTGGAATTATTCTACGGTGGGCTATCACACTCACTGGCCTTGATCGGTGATGCGGCGCACAATTTTAGCGATGTGTTTGCGCTGGTGCTGGCGTGGGGCGCGAGTGTATTGGTACGCCGCCGTGCAACGCCTCATTTTACGTATGGCTTTCGGCGCACGTCAATTTTGGCAGCGCTCATCAATGCAGTACTGCTGTTATTAGTGACGGGCGGCATTGTACTGGAAGCACTGCGTCGTTTCAATCAACCCGAAATAGTCAGCGGGCAAACCGTGATGGGGATCGCCGCCGTCGGCATTGTCATTAATCTATGTACTGCACTGCTATTCATGTCTGGCCGTAAAAGCGACCTCAATCTGCGCGGTGCTTTTACTCATATGGCGGCTGATGCGCTGGTTGCTTTTGGCGTCGTGATTGCAGGCGGCGCGATCCTGATCACGGGCTGGACATGGCTCGATCCGGTGATCAGCTTGATCATTGCCGCAGTGCTGTTGATCGGAACATGGGGCTTGCTGCGCGAATCAGTCAATTTATCGCTGGACGCTGTGCCGGAAGGAATTGATACCGCCAAAGTGAATACGCTGCTGTTGCAATTACCGGGCGTGCTGGCAGTTCACGATCTGCATATCTGGGGCATGAGTACGACCCAAACCGCGTTGACTTCACATCTGGTCATGCGTGACGCAAGCTGCGATGATGCCTTTCTGGCAAATGCCGCTGAGCAACTTCATGATACATTCGGCATTGAGCACGTGACGTTGCAGCGCGAAATCGGTGATCAGAGCCACCCTTGCCAACACTGCGAACCTTTACTCGCCACATCAGCCAGTCGCGAAATTCAAAGCGCAACGACGACACCATAGCAGTTCTACATCGGCAAAAGTGCTGGTGCTCTCTAGACTTGTCTTAGTGGGATATAAAACGTAATCAAAAGCCCGACATTTTTAATGTCGCTTTAATCAGTTTAGGGACTATAATAGAACAAGTACGAACAAATTCGGGAGTGACTCATGCTACAACAAGCGCCAACACAAACGACAAATCCTTCACAAACCGTCGATACCGCTCAGGCATTGGCTCAACTGCGCAGCCAATTAGAGCGTACCCAAGCTGCTTACGTCAGCACGATTATGGAAAAAAACTTTCTTAAGCGCGCAATGGCCGATCTCAACTTTCATCACAACGCCCACGATGGAATTGTTTTCACCGACGTGCAAAATCGCGTTGTGTACGCCAACCCGTACTTTTTAACGATGATGCAGATCAACGATCCGGCTGAACTATTAGGTAAGCTGCTGCCCGGCTACATGTGGCACAGTCCCGAAGACTCCGACAAATTATTCAACGATGTGCGTGAAAACGGTTTTGTCCGTGAGCGCGAATTGAACCTGTATAATCAGAAAAAAGAGCCAGTCTTTGTGGCTTGTTCGAGCGTTGCCAGCAAAGATGACGATGGTAACTTCATCGGCACGGAAATCATGCTGTGTAACGTGACCAGCAAGCGCAGGATTCAAGTGCAGCTTGGCGAACGTACTGCCAAACTCGAACGGGTGACCGAATTCACCCGTCACAGCCTGGAACACCTGACCGAACTCGTGCAGCGTCAGGCCGAGCGTACCGAGTTGTTGACCATTTTAGGCGATATGCAAAAAGAGCTGTCGCACACACTGGAATAGCTGCTCACCGAATGCTCTTACCGTAAATCCTGTTTCCCAAAGGAAAGAATATTACAGTGAGGGCGCTGCACTTCACACTTTTACAATGGGCAAATGTACCGAAAATGCTGCGCCGTGGCCGAGTTCGCTTTGTACCGTCAGGCGTCCTCCATGCAGCGCGACCCATTGTGCCGCAATACTGAGGCCCAGTCCGCTGCCATGATGACGGCGGCGGCGTGATCGATCGGCGCGATAGAAGCGATCGAAAAGATGTGGCAAGGCGGCAGGAGCAATGCCGTCGCCAGTGTCGATCACGTTGATCACAATTTCGCGCTCGCCAACTGCGCTATTGATTACAGTAGCGCTTAGCGTGATATGTGCGTCAGATGTTGTATGATGCAGCGCGTTGTTGAGTAAGTTGCCCAACACCTGACGCATTCGGTACGGGTCAATCGACACGATCGGCAGTTCTGCTGGAATGTCGAGCGTCATTTGGCGCTGTTCTTTGGCGGCGAGCGTTTGCCAATGCTGAAAGACGCTCCGCAAAAATGCCGTCAAAGCGACCGGCTCACATTGCAGCGCCACCTGATTAGCATCCAGCAGTGATAGCGTGTGCAAGTCATCCACCAGATGTTGCAACCAATCTATTTCCTCTTGCAGCGAATGGGTCGCTTCGGCGGGTGTTTGCAGGCCAGCGTTAATGCCTTCCACTTCAAGCGCCATAACGCTGAGCGGCGTCCGCAAATCGTGGGCAACGTCGGCCACCATCTGACGGCGCAGCTGTTGTTCGCGCGTGATTTCAGCCGCCATTCGATTGAAGGCGTGCGTCAACTCTCCGAACTCATCGCTGCTGTACACAGTCAACGGCGTGATCCACTGACCGCTTGCAAGCTGTCGCACGCCGCGCATAAGTTGACCTAAACGGGCGGTAATCTGGCGTGAAAACCACAAGCCGAGTACCACCGTGATAATGGCCGACAGCGTACCCGATAGTGCCAGCGCGCTGTTTAATGTATCCAACAACTGGCGCTGCTGTTGATCCAGAACGCCGAGTGCCGCGCCGATGATCAGCTTGCCGACGCTATGCCCACCGACCACGATCGATGCACCATGCGATAAAGCGTCCGCTGACAGTGTCTGGCCGATCGCGTCCGGGTTCTGACTGGCAACGATTTTGCCGTTGTTATCAGCGATCAGCACTTCTTCGGGGCCGGGCGGCGGTTTATTATCGAACATCGGATCAGTGGGCGCACGTTTATCAGGCCGCGCCATTCTTTGCGTGGCATTAAACAATACCTCAACGCCTTGCCAGCTTTGATGAAGCGCGTAATACCCTTCATAGCTATAAACCAGCGCCAATGCTTGTTTTTGCGCTTCAGCGGTGACCAGCACGGTAACGCCCTGTTCGGCCACACTGCGCGTCACAATGCCCATCACCAATATTGGCGTCAGCAGCAAAGGTAAATAACTGAGCATCAGTTGCCAGCGCAGTTGCAGCGGTGAGCGTTTCATCGTAATCTGAACATGATCATGAGCGTCAACCTTCGCGTTCTGCAAAACGATAGCCCGTGCCGAATACAGTCAGGATGTAAGTCGGATTTTGAATATCGCGTTCGATTTTTCGCCGCAAGTTGCGGATGTGCGCGTCGATCGTGCGTTCGTAGGCTGCATAATCGTAGCCGAGTGCTTCTGTGATCAATTGCTCACGACTTAACGCGATTCCGGGGTGGCGCATGAGCATTTCGAGCAGCGTAAATTCGGTAGGCGTCAATGCAACGGGTTGACCATCCAGCGTACAGGTGCGCGCTATCGGATTCAGCATGAGCGCACCATGCACGAGCGTTTTTGGCTCAACCGCTAAAAGACCATTGGCGCGTCGCAAAAAAGCACGGATGCGTGCGATCACTTCGCGCGGGTTGAACGGTTTGGTGATGTAATCGTCTGCGCCCATTTCCAGCCCGATCAATCGATCGGCGTCGTCGATGCGCGCAGTCAACATCAGGATCAGCACGTCCGAACGTTGGCGAAGCGCGCGGCACACATCCAAACCATCCATATCGGGCAGCATCAGGTCGAGCATGATCACGTCCGGCTGCTCAGTTTGCGCCAATCGCAAGCCCGTTTTGCCGTCGGACGCGGTGAGCACTTCAAAATTAGCTTGTTTCAAAAAAGTACCGAGCCAGTACGCGATCTTTTCTTCATCTTCAATAATCAAAACGCGCGCGGCGGACGTTGTTTGTATCATAGCCTTAATCCTGATGGATCAAACATATCATAAACCATAATAGGAGCGCAGAACGCGCCCCTATATGAAAATCCCTCTCCATGCAGGAGAGGGGTGAGGGTGAGGGTAATTAGGATTGAGTCGTGGCGGATTGCGTTGCCGCAGGCGTGGCGGGCGCGTTTGGATTGTTGCCGTTACCACGCGGCCCATTATCCGGACCGTTGCCACCGTTCGGACCTGGCCCGAAACCGCGTTGGCGACCGACCTGATTCACGAAGCGTGTCATGGCGGCAGACAATTGAGCGGTGCGACCATCGGCTTGCGTCTGAGTGATCAGACCTTCTTTTACATCCTCTGCCAACGCACCCTTGTAAGCAGTTACCAGCGCGTCGATCACGGTTTGCGCCTGAACATTCTTGCTGGTGGCGATTTGCGCGATGGTTTGACCACCTTGCATCGCTTTTACCAGATCGGGGCAGGTCACGCCGATTGCAGTTGCGGCGGTCACTTCCGGGTTCACGACGTTATAAGCCGCGATACCAAAGCCGCCGCCAAAACCACGCGGGTTGCCATTGCGAGGACGCGGCGCATTTGCCGGTGCGGTCGCAGCAGGTGTGGCATTTGCAGCAGCGGTCGCGGCGGGCGCAGCATCGTTTGCGTTATCATTCGCAGCATCGTTTGACACGGCGGTCATACGCGTTACCATTGCGTCGTGCTGAGCTTGCGTAATCAGACCATCCTTGAGCGCCTGATCCACATCCGCTTTACGCGCTGTGTTCAATGCGTCGGTTACGGTTTGCAGGGCGACGCTCTTGTCGCTGGCGATTTGGGTCAGCGTTTTGCCGCCGACCAGCGCCACGCGCAAATCAGTACTACTGATGCCGAGCGCTTTAGCCGCTACATCGGTACTATTGGTCGTGCTGCATATCAGCGCGCCGCCACCAAAGAAACCAGCGCCGCCGGGTGGGTTCGGCGGATTAGGCGGGGTCTGTTGAGCACTGACCGTGTGAAACGTGAGACCGCTTGCCAGCGCAAGCATTACGAGTGGAACACGCAGCTTTTTCATTTTTACATCACCTTGTTGTTGACTGAATTCACTTGGTCTGACTTATTTCGTCGGACAAGCTCAGTTATACAGCTTGCTTGTGAAGATTTGTCGAAGATGCTTTGCAGGTGTTGCGAAGAGCGCCGAGCAAATATCTCAAAATAGCTACCGAGAAAGCTCAAAACATATATGGCTACCGATTATACAACCGACGAGATCATGTCTGTGTGCATCGCGCGGCAAATCGCGGATGGCGAAATGGTTGCACAAGGCATTGCGACGCCGTTAGTGGTCGCAGGTTACATCCTTGCCAAATGTACCCACGCGCCAAATTTACGCTTTGCCAGCGCGATCGGGCAGGGCGTATGCGAAACATGGGCGGCGCTTGGCGTGGCGCGCATCGAGGAATTATGGCTTGGTCGCGCCTTGATGAGCGTGGGTTTCGTATCGGCTGCCGCCGATGTGCTGCCGCGCTTGCATCCGCGCGAGTTTTTCCGTCCGGCACAAGTGGACGCCGCCGGGAATTTTAATAATATCGCCTTCGGTCAGGATTATCAACGGCTACGGCTGCGCTTACCGGGCGTCGGCGGCATTCCCGATGTGACCACCACGGGCGATAAGGTATCGCTGTACGTGCCGCGTCACAGCCGAGTCACTTTTGTGGAGCGCTGCGACTTCATCAGCGGACTCGGCCATACGCCGGATCGCAAGCGTGGCAGTGGACCGATTTATCTGGTGAGTGATCTCGGCCAGTTCGATTGGGAAGATGGCCATATGCGCCTACTCAGCTATCATGCAGACAGCTCGATCGATCGTATCCGTGCCAAAACCGGCTTCGATCTGCGGATCGCGCCGGACGTTCACGAGACACCGCCGCCGTCCGCCGCCGAACTGTACTTATTGCGCGAAGAAATCGATCCGCTCGGCGTGCGCAAGCTGGAAACGCTCGGCGGCGCGGCACGGCGTGATCTGCTGCGCGAGATTCTGGCGAAAGAAGATGCACTGTAAGCCGAACATCGCTCACAGCTTGAACCACAAATAACCTTTGCTCTCAAGCTGATTAAGTATTCCCACTGGAATTGCCTGTCTGAAATAATGTTCAAGTTGATCAGCATCAGCTTCATCGATCGAAACGGTGTAAACGACAAAATCGCTGGTAAGTTGTGCAACAGAAGCCAAATCAAGGGTCATCAATCGGCTTGAAAGCGCCCTCAGTACATAAATTGTAAAGTCGCCCCATTGGTGATCTTCGTCCTCTGAAGTGCAATCTATGTCGTTCAGTTGTTGAAACAAATGTGATGTGACTTGCGTTTGGGGTAGATCGAGTGAAAAATGCGCGAAGTCTGAAGGCTGCCAAAGTCCCCAGGTTTTTCCGGCGTTGTCAGGATATTCTTCAAAATAAGCAATACGCTCAGATTCTAGCCCAATCCCTATTAACGGCGGCAGCATATCGCAGTTGCTATCATCATAGGCGATCGCCATACAGAAAATTGGCTCGCCTAACGGGTGTGTTCTGACAAACTCTAAAATCGCGTTTGAGTAATGCTCAATCATCGTTTGAGCGAGATTAGCGCGCTGATTTTCGTCAATCATTGTGTCTATGCCTCATTTGCGATTCTTTTCCATCCAACGCACGCCGAAATCAATTAACGCGCGTTGTGGCATCAGCTTCGACGGCGCAAACCCGATCGTGCCATTACGCTCCAAGCCCGTTTCGCTGGCAAAGGCCGCTCCAATCGTGGGGAAATCGTCATCATTCCAATCAACATCATCGATCGTGACCCACTGGCGCTGACCGTTTATCAGCATCGGCGCACCCTGGATCATGCGCGATTTGCCCAGCCACTGTGCGCGATATTCTGCCAGATGCAGGGAAGTATCGTTGCCGTGCCCGATGCCCATCAGCAGCACCCAACCGTCCAGATCATAAATGCGCGCTAACGGCGATTGTTCACCAAGCCCATCATGCAGCGCGTGATCGGCGGTGATGTATTCCGCGTGCGCGCCCCATGCTGCAAATGAAACTTGCGGGTGATTACTGCGCACGACGCCCCGCTGCTTGCGAAACGTTTCCGCAATGATGCCCATTTTGCGTGTCGGCGTCATATCAGGATCGAAGGCAGGCATGGTCGCGCGAATCGCGTCCCACCATGCAGGCGGCGCGGGTGGATGCTGCCAATACGATGGATCACTCAGATCGCCCGTCTGCGTCGGCATGACCAGCGTACCCGTCGATCCGAGCACATCCTCCAACGCCAAAATCACGGCTACCGCGCCACCTGCAATCCAGCCCATCGGCTTCATGGACGAATGAACAAGCAGCGTCATACCCGCCGTCACGCCTAACGCGCGAAAATCGGCAGCTAAGGTATCCACTGTGTGCGGCGCTTGTTGATTGAATTCGTGCCCAACCATCGGCTCAGGCATTCGATCGTCTTGCATAGTGTCCTATCAGGTTTGCAAATCAGCAATTGCTACCATGAGTATAAATCACATCGGCAAATCCTGACGCAGTGCGCTTGACTTTTGCTAGAATCGACAATATATCGAGCAAGTACACAGGATCAACGAAACATGGCGTCTCAACAACCCCAAAAATTTCCGGCTGATTATTTCCGGCGTGCTGATGAATCGGCGGATGAAAACTTCTATCGCGATCCGCGCAAAGTGGTTCATATTGACGATGGCGCGATTGCTGCGGCGAGTCAATTGTATGGCGAACTGCTGCCAGCGAACGGCCACATTCTCGATCTGATGTCGGCGTGGCGCTCACATTTGCCCACCACTTACAAGCCCGCCAAAGTGACCGGACTCGGCATGAACGCTGATGAAATGCGCGACAATCCGCAGCTTTCCGATTTTATGGTGCAGAACCTGAACAAAACGCCGTATCTGCCCTATGACGATCAAACTTTTGATGGCGCTATTTGTACGGTGTCGGTGCAATATCTGACTAATCCGGTGAGCGTTTTCAAGGATGTGTATCGCGTATTGAAGCCGGGATCGCCATTCGCGCTGACGTTCAGCAATCGCTGCTTCCCGACTAAAGCAGTCGCTGTATGGCAGTCAACGAGCATGGTGCAAAAAGGGCAGCTTGTGGGCGAGTTTTTGAAAGCGGCGGGCTTTGCCGATATTCACGCCGAAGATCGCTCAACGGGTGGACAGCGGCGCAGCTTATTCGGCGGTGCAGGCGATCCGCTGATGGGGGTGTGGGGTTATCGGCCAGCGGTGAACGGCTGAGGTGAGCAGCGCCCCGGTCTTTAGGCCGGGGCTATCTGTTTGCCAACGGAAAGCGTTTAGAACGTATTATTGTTTGTTGGGGCGTCCGTGACGGGGATCAGCGGCACAACCGGAATCGGTGGCACAAGTCCCGGTAATGCATTGATGTCGAAGCGCAAAATCCGGCTGTTGCCAACGTCCGCCACGTACAGATTGTTGTGTGCGTCGATCAGCAAGCCGCCGAGCGCGTCGAAGTGGCTGGTATCCGCGCCACCCTTTGATCCAAAGGCGAGCAGCGCTTGCTGGCCGCCTTGCGCATTGATGGCGCTCACGTCCCAGACAAGGATGCGGCTGATGTCCGGCTCTGTGACAAACAAGCGCGTCCCGGTGGCATCAAGTGCCAGGAAAGGACGGTTGCCTGTATCCTGACTGGCACCATTCCAGGAGGGTACCGGCCAGGTGCTGACAAAAGTGCCTTGCGTCGTGAACACTTCGATCCGGTGATTCCAGGTGTCCGCAACGTATAAGCGCCCCGTCTTGGGGTCAAGCGCCATGCCGACTGGCTCATTCAATTGACCTTGCGCAGCGCCTGCCGTCCCGATGTTATACAGGAACGTCCCGTCGTTGTTGTACACACGAATGCGCTTGTTGCCCGTGTCTGCCACGTAAACGTGATTTTGTGCATCGACCAGAATATCGCGCGGACCAAACAAGCCGTCGGTGGTGCCGGTTTGCCCGTTAGCAACCTCGAAATGTCCCCACATCCGCACAAACTGATGATCGGCGGTGAACACCTGCACGCGGTGATTCCAGGTGTCGGCAACGTAGATCATGCCGTCGGCACCCGTCGCGATGCTCCACGGTTCACGGAAAGTGCCGCCCGGCGCAGCGCCCTTTTCCAGATCAGCAAAGGATCCGAACTGATCGACCATCGTACCTGCTGGATTGACCACTGCAATTCGCGCGTTGAGGCTGTCAGCCACGAGCAAATTACCGGTTGGGGCCAGCGTCATGCCGTGCAAATGGTCGAATTGGCCGACGCCCGGCCCCTTGGTACCGATCACTTGGGCAGCGGCACAGGTGGTGCAGCTCAATTTGGCGAACGCATCGGCGGGGAGTGCAGCGCTGGCAGTTGCGCCGCCAACACCCATATCCCAAACCTGCGCCGCAATGTCTTTCCGCACGAAGAATACCATGTGATCAGCAACCGGCCATTGGCTGATGCTCAAATCTTTGTGCGTCGCATCGGCATACGCCTTGTAATCGCGATCCCACCAGATCGACCACAAACCCTGGCGCAGTGCCGGACCACTGACGCCACCATCGGGCGCATCGACGCCTGCAAAAACGTTATCAATGCGCGCGGGTGTCAGGTCGAAGTAATCTTGCATCGGCCACCACAAGCGAATGAAGTTGTATTTGTAGAACTTATCGCCCAATTGTGGCTCAACCGTGGTTGCATGATTTTGGCTGACCAACAGCGCGTCATACGTTTCAAGATCGGCGGCACCGGTAGTGTTGCCGATAAAAGTGGCGTGCGGGAACTGTGAGGAGCGGAAGTACCACGATCCCGGCCACGAGACATCATCGTCATAGGCGACTTTGATGCCGTTGCCGTCCGCCGTTTGCTTACTGAGTTCTTGCAGCTTATCAACTACTGTCTGCATGGCGGGCGCACCGTGCGCATAGACGCCGAACTCGGTGGCATAGTCGTAGTCGATGAACGCAAAGCGCCAGGCGGTACGTGCTGTCAAGACGCCTAGCAAGAGGAACACGCCCACGAACATCGTGCGCAGCGTTTGCCGCCAACCGACGCGCGCCATGATCAGCGAAATAGCGTACAACACCAGGAACGCGACGAGCAGCGCGGCGAACCACACGCCCGTTTGCAACAGTTGATCGCGCTCCAATCCGGCAAAAGGTCGATTGCCGAAGATGAATGCGCCGAACACGTTGGCAAGCGCTATCAGCAGTATTGGCGTCAATACCAGCAAACTCCAACCCTGTTTGAAGAATTGCGGCCATTCGACTTTATCAAGCACCGTGCCCAGGAACCAACCTGTCAGGAAGATCATCGGGATGCTTAAGTGAGTGGTCAGCCACGGCATTTTCTCACCCGAAATGGTGAATGCCCAGGTGATCAGCACTGCCCAATAGGCGGTGAAACCCAGAAATGGCAGCTTGTCCAGCCATTCCGGCCCATTGCGCATCTCCAGAAAGCGCGCAGGTGGTGGCGGCGCGGCGATCGGCTCAATAAGGAGATCAGACGGCAGCGGCTCACTCGTTGAGGCGTAAGGATTGTCCTGTGGCGAGAGCGGGATCGCGTTGGTTGCATCAGCATCGTATGTTTCTGTAACAGGCATTTCTGTAACAGGCATCATTGGCATGGCGTTTGTCGCACTGTCAACCATAGCCGCACTGTCAACCCTATCCGAAACACCTGACGTATGAATCAATTGATCTTGATCGAGCGGTAGTGCTTGAGCAGTTTCCGCATAGCGGGCAGCTCGGAAACGCCAGAAGCCAGCCAGCCCAACTACTCCGGTCACCAGCGCACCAATCATGGGCAGGTATTCGTACACCGGCAGCTCAACCAGCAAATAGTAATACTGCGGCTGGCTGGCACGGCGGACTTCCTGCTGCTTAAGCCAATAGCCGAGTGAGCCGATGACTCCTGACACGAGGCCTTGCGGATTGGTGAAGACGGTCGTGTAGAAAAAGGCGAACAGACTATAGAACGTTGCCGCGCACGCGATCCACACTGCCGGATTCCAGCACAGGCCGCCCACGACAGCAACCGCGATGAAAGGAATGATCGCGATAACGCCTGCGTTAATCATCTCCGCCGATGCTGGATATTGATCCAGTTGGTAGCCTGCCAGATACATCGGGATTGGCGTTAACCAGGGCAAAACGAGCGTGCCCATGACTACCAGCGTATCAAAAACTTTGTAGCGTTTCATTTCCGCAAAGAACGGCGTTGCGAAGCGCAAATACAGCAAACCACCGATCGCGACAACACCGACAATCCACGAAAGGACGATGAACACGTTGTTCTGAACCGTGGTTGGGGTCGGCGGAATGAAACTCTTGCGCTCTTGATAAATCAACAGTGCAGCAGTTGCCAGCGCAATTACCACCACAGCCAGAAAATCCAGCAGCGGGCGGCGGCGTATGTTGAAGAAGCCAAGCGACGCCGTGCCAATGACCGCCGCCAACAGCACAATCGCCGTGATCCCCGTCCACAGCACCAGATGCGTGATCAGTGATGTATAGTTCGGATCGCTGACGTCCGGCAAAATACCTTTTGGCCCCACCACATTGATGATCGCGATCATGACCAACGCCGCCACGCCACCGAGCACAATGCCGGTGATCAACGTGTACAACGTCGAATTGGCGCGTTCGCTCAGGTCGTGTAGGATTTGCAACAGCGGCTTACGGAAAGCAGTTACAACACCGGCAAACACGAGCAGCACAATGACCTGTGCGACGATGTGCGGAAGGGCAATACCGCGTGCCGTCAGGTTATCGCTCACCGCGCCGCCCACCAAAAAGGCGCCGCCACCGACTGCGGCGAGTGCGCTCACCGCGCCGAGCACCTGCCCAACGATCGGCTGTATCTCGCCACTCACGACGCCTTGCAGCACTTGAATCAGCCAATACAGCGTCAGGAAGCTGCCGAAAATGGCGATATACATGAAGCCGACTTCTTTAGACGCAAGCCCAAGCAGAGTCGCGCCGGACAGCACGACCAGCCATTGCATTTCACCGCGCCGAATGCCGTCCACATAGCGAAAGATCGCATAGACCATGATCAGCGTGAAGAAAATGGACGGCGTATCTTCGCGGATGTAGCGATTGTGATAAAGCACCATCGGGCTGATCAACAGCATGACCGAAGCGACCATCGCGCCGCGCTTGCCGAGCCACCGCTCAAATAATACGCGCGGCATCATCACCAGCATAATGCCGAGCACTGCCGGATACAAACGCGCCGTGAAGTTCGAGTCACCAAACAAAAAGTAGAAAAAAGCGACGGCGTGGAATAAGACCGGCCCGTGCATCAGCGGCGTATGCTGGAAAATGCCTTGCTTCCACAAGTTGTAACTGTATGTGGTGTGCAGCGATTCGTCGTGGCTCATCACTCGATCGCCCAACCCGATCAAGCGGGTCAGGATCGCGATGACGAACACGCCCAGATAAAAAATCGTCGCCCAATCAAGCGTGTAAACGTGCGTTAACAAGCGATTCAGCGGGTTGGCCGGGCTGCTGTTCGCAGTTTGCGCGGTATCAGGCGCAAAACCACCTCCGCCCAGTGTTCCGCCACCCATCGGCGGATTTTGTTCAATCGATGCCATGCAAAAGGTTCCTCGTTAGTCTCGGTTCGTTTGTATCGGCAGCCCGGTCTTCAGGACGGGGCACGGTCTTTGGCAAATCAAATGGTCAAGCCACTAGCGATTGTCCGGGCCATTCCAACGGACTGCCAGTGGTGCCGGAGACGCCATCGGGAGCGGGCTGGCGGTCTGGCTTGGCAGTGGTGCGGACTCATCACCCACGATGTGCTCCGGCGAGTCGGTGCGTATAGGCGTATTGGTGGCGCGCATGTCCGACGGCACGAATGGATTAGGCGCGGCCATTGCGTGAGTAGTGCCACCCACTAACGCCGACATGCTGAATGCACAGATCAGCAGCATCGCCAGCAGCACGCCCGCCGACGGGACCATGCGCAGCGGCTGACGCGGCACGGTACGCACTTCCGACCAGATGGCAGGCCACAAACGCCGTAACTGGTCGGGCGCCGGTTTGCCGAGGGTGGGCATGTACGCAGTCAAATCGTGCAGCACCGCGTTTTCACGTTCCAGCGCCGCGCGACACGCTGCACAGGTGCGCAGATGCAGCGTCACGCGTTGGCGATGCTGCGCGCTCAGGTGGCCGTGAACATACGCAGACAGCAAATCGGTTACGTGGTTATGAGTGGTCATCCGGATTGAAAACTCCACAATTCTTCGAGCAGCGTACTTTCACTTAAAGGGTCGGCACTGTGCAGCGCGGCGCGGATTGCGTCGTGTGCCAACCGAACGCGGCTCTCGGCGGTTTTTTGCGGGCAGTCGAGCACTTCGGCCATTTCGCGATAGGTCAGCCCTTGCCCATAGCGCAGCGCGACCGCTTCACGCAGACGCGGCGATAAAGTTGCCAGTGCTGCCTCCAGCGCATCGCGGACGCCCATTCGCGCAATGGCCGCTTCGGGCGTGTGATCGACGGGCGCGGGTGGCTCAACGCCGATACTCAACAAGTGGCTGAGCGCCGTCGTCGGCAGCCACTTCCGGCGGCGCGCGTTGCGACAGCGGCTCACCGTGATCGTGTACAACCAGGTGCGGATCGTGCCGCGCGCCGGATCATAATGCCGCAAGTTGCGAAAGGCATAGACCAGCGCTTCTTGCACCACGTCTTCGGAGTCATGCCGATCCAGCAAAATGCTGTAAGCCAGCCGATAAACGCCGGGCGATACCATTTCGTAGAACTCTCCGAAAGCGCGTTGATCACCGTTCAGGCAGCGCGTGAGCAGTGGCAGCAGACGCTCATCGTCTTGCCCATTTTGAGTCGCTGAATTATCGGCAAAAGGGGTCATAACTTACTTTCGATCAGCCGCACCTGGTTATGTTACACCATTACACGTCGATCGCTGCATTTCCTCACTGAGAATCGGAAAGCCGGAAAGTCGCACATTCTAGCTGATTTTCAGCGTTTCGTACAAAAGGGGTGAAAGGAGGGACAGTCATTGACCCCTAACCCCCACCCTTTCCCCGATTACAGGGTAAGGGAGTCAGACGCTGTGTGGAAATCCGCGCTGAACTTGTAAAAACTGCTGATAACGTTCGGTGTAGAAATCAACGGTATTCGCGTGTGGTTCGGTGACGCTGTACGGGGCGTGGCTTGCCTGCTGAGCGTCGGCGTAACCTGTATAGAAGCCGATTCCGATCGCCGAAAGGATAGCCGCACCGAACGCTGCTCTTTCTTCGCCAGACGAACGGCGCAGTGGTGTTCCGAGCACATCCGCCATGATATGCCGCCACGTTTCGCCGGATAAGCCGCCGCCGGATGCGATCAAATAATCAGGCGCTTTGATGCTGTTCGTCGTCGTCTCTATAATTTCGCGCATCCCGAACGCTACCCCTTCCATCACGGCGCGTGCCAGATGGGCGCGATCATGCTGCATGGTTAACCCCACGAATGCGCCCGGTACGGTGGTCGCTGCTAATCGGCTGCCTGCCAGATAGGGCAAAAACAGCAGACCGTTCGCCCCTGGTGACACTTGACTTGCCAGCGCTGCCAACTTTTCATAAGCGGCGCGATCCTCCGTCATGCCGAGCAAATCGCGCAGCCAGCGTAAAGCCATGCCCGCTGATAACAGCGCACCCAACACATACCAGCGATCGGGCGGCGCATGGCAGAACGTGTACAGCGACGCAATTGGATCGCTAGGCAGCACAGACAGCGGAACGAACAGTTGGCCGCCCGTGCCAATCGTGATCGACCCGCTGCCCGGATCGATTAAGCCGTTGCCGATCGCTTGTGCCGGTTGATCCGCACAACCCGCCACGACCGGGATTCCGGCGTGCAAGCCGAGCGCTTCGGCGGCAGCGGCGGTCAACTGCCCTGCTACGCGGCTCGACTCGAATACAGGCGGCCAGACATGATCCGGTAAGTTCAGCGCCGCAATCACGGGTTGCGACCACTGGCGGGCGCGCACATCGAACAGCGAAGTCGCAGCAGCATCGGTGGCGTCTGTCGCGATTTCACCTGTCAGGCACAAACGAATGTAATCTTTGGGCAATAAGCAAACTGTTGTTTTTTCAAGCCGTGCCGGATCATGCTTTTGCAGCCAGCGCAGTGTTGAACCCATGAAGCCCGCCGCCGGTAGGCCGCCAACGACGGATAGCAAATGGTGCTGTTTCAGAATTGCTGAAATCTCAGCAGCTTCTTGTGCGCTGCGCTGATCCGCCCAGATGATTGCCGAACCGATCGGCTGCTTGTTGGCATCGATCAAGACTGTGCCGTGCATTTGCCCGGATAGGCCGATCGCGCCGATTTGACTAAACGAGCTGATCGCGTCACTGCCGTGCTGTTGAGCGGCCTGAAGCGCTTGCTGAACAGCCAACACCGTCGCTTGCCACCACTGCTGCGGGTCTTGTTCTGCCCAATTTGACTGCCGAATATCGATCGGGTATTGCTGGCTGCCCATCCCGATGATTTGCGCTTTTGAGTGTTGTGCTTGTGAGTCAGACCCCTCAGCCACATCGATCACGACGACTTTAACGCTCGATGTTCCAAGATCGATCCCAAGGAATCTGCTCATGTTACCTTGCTATCTTATACGGCGGCCACGGACAGCGCCAGCGCACGGCGTATTTTGCGTTCAGTGAAGGTGTGCCACGCAGCGGGCAAGCTGTTCCGCAAGTCGGTTTTGACCGTTTGGCGGCTCGCTAAATAAGTGGACAGCGGTGACTCGGCACTGCGCTTACCAGCTTGTTTTGTGTAACTCTCGATCAATTCAGCACTGACCCGCGCGTCTTGAAGCTGGCCGAGGTAATCCTGAATGGATTTGGTCGCATCGATCGCTTGTTTGGCTTCTGTGCCGAGCACTTCGCTGAAAAACTCCAGCGTATAGCGCAGCCGCTTGCATTGAATGCGCAAGTTGTGCAGCGTGTTCAAAGACGCGCTTTCCAACAACGGCTCATAGGCGCGTACTGCTGCGTAGCGATTATAAACCAAACTTGGCAGCAGATGGCGCACCTGATTAGGCTGCGTTTCGTCGAGCGCACGTGCGCCCACTTCGGAAGTGCCTAAGAAGGCGCGGAAGTCTTCCACAAAAGCGGCATAACGCGCTCCGTTCAACATCTTTTGCAACGTCCGTTCGGCATGGCGCACTTCAGATTTGAGTTCACGGCGCAGATCATCCAGTCCGTTTTGCTGATCTTCGGGCAGCGTTTGCGCATAGCTTTTGAGGCCATTTTCAAACACTTGCAAATCGCGTACCGTACCGAGTGCAGCCGCGATCGTTTTCAGCAGCTTGCGATGAGCAATCAAGGGTGTGCTCTTTTTATAGTACCCACCAAAAAGCTGAATGGCACAGCGCATCCGCTGCACCGCCACCCGCATATCGTGGATCGCGTCGTGATCGTTGGTGGTGCGCACGGCGGCTTCGCGTGCTAGCATAAAGTCAAACTGAAAGCGCAGGATTTTACGGGCGGCTTCGCTGATCGGGTCGTCCGGCACAATACCGATGAGAAGCGGGACATTAGCAGGTGCGTTTACGGTGTCGAGCTGTGGGGCTTCAGGAAGTTGATTGGACATCATGTTAAGTCTTTGTTAAATAGTTGGACAATCATAACCATAGTCGAGCGGTTCGACAATCCCCAAAGGGTGGCTCAATCGATCAACAGTTCACCTTCGGCAGGGAGTGCGCCGCCGCTTCGGATCGCGTACAAAGCGATGAGCAGTGCCGCGCCTGATAAAGCGCCTAACATCGTCGCTGCCATGATCAACCCTGGCAGCGTATCGAACGAGTGGCTGCGCGTCCAGGGCATGATGGGCAGCATCAATTGATACATGGCGGAAGTTCCAGCATCGGCCAACGACATCGGCGCGAACCGCCACCAGCGATACATTGAATAACCAGAGAGTTCGTAGCGCGTGAAAGCCGCAAACAACGCAACCGGCGTGAATCGCACGATCATCGCCAGCACGGTTGCCAGCGTACCGCGTCGCATGACAGCGCTTGCCGCCAACCCAATCGCCGTGCTGCATAAGACTTCAAACACTGTCAGCACGACCGTCATCAACACGGCTACCAGCGCCGCCAGCGGTGACCAGGTGATTGCGAAATCTTCACCGTAGCGTGCGCCGTAGCCATACCCATAGCCATACCAGGCAAAACGGTTGAGCAGCGAGATCATGAACACAGGCAGCATTGCCAACCGCACTACACCAAGCGCGAGCATCCAACCACGCATGCGAAACAGCACCGCGCGCCACTTGCCGAACAAGATCTGACGCGCGCTGAGTTGGGTCAAGACCAGCGCATCCCAGGTTAATCCGCTGTGTTCGCGGCTGATCATGTTTGCGCTCACCACGATCGCATAGGTAGCAGTGATCGCGTGAACGAACCAGATCGCCAGGATTGCTAGTTCGCGTGAGGGGCTTTGCACATCGAGCAAGGTCAATGGCACACCAATGATGATCGCCAAAACGAGCAGCACGCCGATGATTTCCATGCGGTGTGCCCATCGTCTGACGGCGCGTATCTGATGAGTCGCTTCCTGCCACAAAACGGGGTTATTCAGCTTTGCGAGCGCTTGCATAATATCTCGTACAGTATGTCCGTCTTGTACAGTTAGATTGCGTTATGGGCAGCAGGCGTATTCGCGGGTGCTGCGCAGCTTGCAGGCAGCGCCGTAACTGCTTTGGCGGATATGTTAGCGAGCACAGTATGCGCCGGATCGATCGTCCACTGAGCCACTGCGAAACCCGGTGCAAAATGCAGCGTGCTTTCCAGTTTGTCGGGCGTAAGCTGGATCGTTTCGGCGTCGCTTTTGGTGGATGGCGCAACAATGAGCTGATCTAATGTGACGGGCAGCACCAATGTATAGCCCGCGCCGCGTTGACAAACGAGTGCGTCCACCTGACCATCATGTGCAGTCCAGCTAATATCAATTTGCGGAATACCCTTCCCGTCGATCCACTGTGCGAAAAACGCGGTTAAGTCCTGACCGCTCACTTCCTGAGTGATCGCTTCAAAATCGGCGGTTTTTGCGGTGTGATCCTTGAAGCGCGCGATGTACGTTTGCAGCGTTTTGAAGAAAGCATCGTCACCGATCTTCTCGCGCAGCATATGCAGCACATAGCCGCCTTTCTCATAGGAGTTGACGCCGAACATATCCGCAGGTTTTGGCGCATCCAATGGATCGGAGCTGCTGCCGCGCGTAACATCTTGCTGCCACTGAGCCAATAAATTGCTGGCATCCTGCTTATTGCCTGCATCATCCAGCACGATGTACTCTGCATAGCTGGCAAAGCCTTCGTTGAGCCAGATATCCGCCCACGTATCCAGCGCGATCTCATCGCCAAACCAGTGATGCGACATTTCATGTGCGATGAATGTATACAACTGTTTGGGTGAAGCGTGTACGGTATTGTCGGGCATGACCGTCATGGTTTGCGCTTCCATGCCAACGGCGTTTTGCGGAACTAAGACTTGTCCATACGATTCGTAGGGAAACGCACCGAAACGCGCCACTTCCAGCGTCATAATCTTGCCCGTATCGGCGTAGGCGCGAGCGGCATTCGCGGCATCCTGTGCATAGGCGTACACGGCCAGCGGAATCCCTGGCCCATCGGGCAGCGGACGCGCTTCATAATTGGCGATCGCAACGACGGCCAGATAAGTTGCCATCTCGTGCGTCATTTCCCAGTGAAAGGTGCGCGTGCCGTCGGCATTCGTGATCGGAGCGCCTTGCTGCTGGCCGTTGGCAACTGCCGTTAGCCCTGCGCCTACCGTGATGTGATAGCTGTAGGTGGCGCGATCACGCGGGTGATCGTTGCAGGGGAACCAGCTATGCGCGCCGTCCGGTTCATCCACGGCAAAAGCGCGATGGGCGTTTTTGTCGGCAAACATCCCGATCGGCAAAAACTGTAGATACACGCTGTCGAACGTCTTGATCGCGCCGCCATAGGTAATCGCCAACTTGAATTTTTCAGCAGCTTGCAAGGGGCGCGCCAATCGGACGTTCAGCTTTTGGGCGGCGTCGTCCTGCGAAAATTGAACGGGCGCACCATTGAATGTCACCCCGCTGGCGTGCAGCTCTGAAAAATCCAAACTGAAGCCGCTCATCTGATCGAGCGTATTGGTGATGTCCAGCGTTGCTATCCCGTCCAGCGTATTTGCATCCAAATCGAAGCGCAGCGCCAGATCGTAATGCGTCACATCGTAACCCGTGTTGCCAAGCTTCGGCGTATACGGATCACCAATACTCGGTTTGCCGATGATCGGCGTAGTCGATTCAGCGCGCAAAGTGAGCGGCTGTGCCATGCTCATGAGCAGCATCAGAAGCACCGCAAAAAGCAGTGAAGTTTTGTTGATAAAATTCCGACTGTTCAAGATTGATTACTCGTTAAAAATTACATGGACAGGATGACGTTAAATAGCTAACGGCACAAGTCGGATCGTGTCGGGCTGAGCCGCATCACGCGTCCAGATGCCGAGCATGATCAGGCGTAATGCCGACTCGCGCCGCGCAAGCAAGGCCACCATCGGCAGCCGATCGACGAGCGCTGTATCGATCGCGCTTTGCTCGACTGTGGGTTGTGCGCGCCGTACTGACATATTGAAGGCTGCCCGCAAGCGGTTCTGATCGGTTGCGCCGCGAAACGTCCACAAGCAGCGTACCTCACTGCTCAGAGCTGCCCACAGCGCGCGCCCTTCATCGAAACGGATTTCATCCAGCACCAGCCACGGCGGATGCTTTTCGAGTGCCTTATCAATTTGTAAGGCAAAATCATTGCCGTGATTCGCTTCCATATCTGGCGAAATATACAGCTCAGCGGAACGCTCCACAACGGCACTGTGCGCAGGCAGTTCCGCGAGCAAGGCTTGCAGCAGCGTTGTTTTGCCCGTGCCCACGTCACCTGCGATCATCAGGCCGCGCCCCTCGTGCAGCCCGCTGACCAGTTGATCCGCAGCAGCCTGCGACACCATTTCGCGCGTGATCAGATCGGCCAAAGTGAACGGTTGAGTAGGATGCAAGCGGATGTTCACATGCAGCAGCGGGCTAATCGGCGGTGCGGCGATGGTCAGGCGCACATGTCGTTTGCCCAACGCTGCGCCCACCTCTGTAAAAGGTTCGGCGTCGCTGAATTGAACGCCCGCCGTCGAAAGCACCCGCTGCGTGATGCGCGCAAGCTGTTCAGTATCCTCAAAATGTCGATCGGTTTGCAGCATATCCGCCGCGCCGTGCCGAATGTACACGCGATCGGGGCCGTCGATAGTGATCTCGCTGAGCGTATCATCCTCAAAGAAGGGCGACAGAGGACCAAAGCGAAACAAATTGGCGAACAGTTCATCATACAGCGCGAGCGTTTCGGCGCGTGATAAATGCAGTGACTCGACCACCAGCACGTACTCGGCCACTTCGCGGATCATCTCACGGCGCGCACGATCACTATCAGCGGCAAGCAGCATATCAGGCCGCGCCTCTTCGACAAATTGCGCTTCAATGCGTTCGCGCAAGGCGGCCATGGACATTTGGCGGCGACCCTGGATCATTTTTGGCGTGTGTTCCGGCTGATCAGTCATAACGCAAATTGTAGCGCCGCCCGTTCAAAAGGACAATGCAGTTGGTGCGTAGTCAGGGCTGGCCAGTCTAACGGAACGCCAACACAAGCGAGGGCGTACTTAAGATTGAGTGCAAACTATTTGCGACCGCGTCCCAAAAGCGTTATACTTACCCATCTTGTTGTTTGTTTTATTGGCGCTAAGTATTGCTCATAGGAGGGGGACACGATGGCATTGGCTTATGAAGAAGCGCTCGATTATGTGTACAGTTTGATCAACTACGAGCTTCAACGCCCTGTCCGCTACACGCCCGATGTGGTGAGCCTTGAACGTCCACGCGCATTGATGGCTGCGCTCGGCAGCCCGCAAGAACGCTACCCGGTGATCCATGTGACGGGCACTAAAGGCAAAGGCTCGGTCAGCGCTATGTGTGCCAGCGTATTGCAAGCCGCTGGCCTGAAGGTTGCGCTCTACTCGTCACCGCATTTGCAGGATTTCCGCGAACGTTTCCGCATCAATAACACACTGATCGCGCCAGAAGCGTTCGCCGCTTTAGTCGATCGGATCAAGCCTTTGGTAGCGCAAATCCCCGGCCTGACCTGGTTTGAAGTGGTGACATCGATCGGCTTTGAATATTTCGCACAGCAAGCGGTCGATGTGGCCGTGATCGAAGTTGGTCTTGGCGGACGGCTGGACGCTACGAATATCCTGCAAAAGCCGCTGGTGTCGGTCATTACCAGCCTGAGCTACGATCATATGTATTTGCTCGGCAATACGCTTGCCGAGATTGCCTTTGAAAAGGGCGGAATCATCAAAGCGGGCGTGCCCGTGGTGAGCGCTCCGCAGCACGCCGAAGGCCGCGAAGTGATCGAGCGCATTGCCGCCGAACGGGGCGCCCCGCTGACTTTGGTGGGACGCGATTGGCAATCGGTCACCGGAAAATCCGATCTGAACGGGCAAACTTTCATGGCAGGTAAAGCTGAACCGCTGCAAACGTATTGGACGCCGCTCATTGGCGAGCATCAGGCGATCAACGCAACGGTGGCGTTGGCGGCACTCGATCAGGTGCGCATAGCAGGGCTTCCGCTCAGCAGCAAGATCACCGACGAAGCGATCCATAGCGGTTTGCAGACCGTCAATTGGCCGGGGCGCATCGAGATCGTGGAGCGTGCGCCGTGGTTGGTGCTCGATGTGGCGCACAATGCCGAGTCTGCCGAACGCTTGACGCAGGCGCTCACCAGCATTTTGCCGGGCGGTGGTTGGACGCTCGTGTTCGGCGCATTCACCGATAAGGACGTGGACGGCATGTTCCGTACGCTGCTGCCGCTGACCGAACATCTGGTGGTGATGAAGGCGCTCAACCCGCGCGCATTTGATACCGATGTGTTGGCCGATAAAGCGCGCGCGATGGGCTTCACCGGTACGATCGACGCAATTCCGGCGGTGGCGGAAGCGCTGGCACGGGCGCGCGAATTGGCTGCTTCAAGCAATGCAGACTCGAAACAGGCGCGCATACTGGTCACCGGATCGGTGTCGATTGTCGGTGAAATGCGCGCTATATTAGGTTTAGCGCCGACACGCTCCGCTTATCTGGATCAACAAGCAGTACAAGTGTTACAGGGTTAGCTCGATGGTACGATATAAGGGTATAGGTTTAACGGTATGATGCGTCCGGGATTGAACGATTTTTATAATGTACATGACGCGCAAGTCAACAAAGATGGCTTGATCGAAGCGATTTTGATTCCGCTGCGCGATCTGGTTATTTATCCGAACATGGTCACGCCGCTGTTTATCGCACGAGAGCGCACGTTGGCCGCGATTTCGGCAGCGCAAAGCCGCGAACAAACGGTGATCGGCGTGGCGCAGATGAGCAACGATATTGCCGATCCGAAGCCTGATGATCTGTACATGTTCGGCAGCGAAATGGCGCTTGGCCGCCCGATGCGGATGCCGGACAGTACGACCAGCGTATTGGCGCAAGGCCGTCGTCGCGTCGAGATTGTCGAGTTCATCGCGACTGAGCCGTACATGACGGTCCGGGCGCGTCCGGTAGTCGAGCGTATCCGCAAAAATCGTGAAACTGAAGCGTTGATGCGCGCGGTGCTCACGTTGTTCGAGAAGTGCGTGCAGATGAATCAGAGCTTGCCCGAAGACTCGTATATCTACGCTATGAACATCGAGGAGCCGGGCTGGTTGGCAGATTTGATCGCGTCCACGCTCAATCTGGGCTTTGAGGAGCGCCAATCGCTGCTGGAAATGGTCGATCCGTTGGAACGTCTGCATCGCATCAGCGTCTTATTGGGGCGTGAATTGGATGTGCTGGAATTGGAAGATCAGATCGAACAGCAGGTTCAGCAGGAAGTTGATCGCGGTCAGCGCGAAGTGATCCTGCGTGAACGGATGCGCGTCATTCAGACTGAACTTGGTGAAGGCGATCTGTTTCAGCAAGAATTGACCGAACTGCGCGAAAAGATCGATCAGGCGCAAATGCCGGAAGAAGTGCAGCAAAAGGCGCTCAAGGAACTCAATCGGCTGCTGATCATGCCCCAAATGGCGCCCGAAGTCGGTATTATCCGCAGCTATCTGGATTGGCTGATCGATCTGCCATGGGCGAAAGTCAGCGACGATAACCTGGATGTAGAACACGCTGCCACGGTGCTCAGCGCTGAACATTACGGATTGCCCAAAGCTAAAGACCGCATTCTGGAACATATTGCCGTCCGCAAACTGGCTGCCAGCGACATGCGTAGCCCGATTTTGTGCTTTGTCGGGCCGCCGGGGACGGGTAAAACGTCGCTCGGTCACAGCATCGCGGATGCTTTGGGGCGCGAGTTTGTGCGCGTGAGTTTGGGTGGCGTGCGCGATGAAGCCGAAATTCGCGGCCACCGCCGAACGTACATCGGAGCGCTGCCGGGGCGTATCGTGCAGACCATGCGCCGCGCCGGAACGGTGAATCCGGTGTTCATGCTGGATGAGATCGACAAGCTCGGCCAGGATTTTCGCGGTGATCCGGCGGCGGCGCTGTTGGAAGTGCTCGATCCCGAACAGAATTACGCCTACTCCGATCATTATCTCGATTTGCCCTATGACCTGTCGAAGGTGATGTTTGTTACGACCGCCAACACACTCGAAACGATCCCGCCCGCGCTGCTCGATCGGTTGGAAGTGATCGAATTTCCTGGCTATACCGAAGAAGAAAAGCTGGAAATCGCGCACCAATTCCTGATCGCGCGCCAGTTGAAACAACATGGTTTGGCTGATCTCGGCTTGCGTTTCGATGATCGGGCGCTGAGTACGCTGGTGCGCGAATATACCTATGAGGCGGGCGTACGTAACTTCGATCGCGAGATCGCCAACGTGTGCCGCAAGATCGCGCGGCGGGTGGCGACCGATAAGCCGTACAGCAAACGGATCACGCCCGATCTGTTGAATCGTTATCTGGGGCCACCGTTGTATCTGGAAAGCAAAGCCGAAGAAACCGATCAGGTGGGCCTGGCGACGGGTTTGGCGTGGAGCGAAGGCGGTGGCGATATTATCGCAGTCGAAGTGACGCTGATGCCCGGCAAAGGTGGCATGATGCTGACCGGCTCGTTAGGCGAAGTGATGCAGGAATCCGCGCAAGCCGCGTTGAGCTATGTTCGCACCAAAGCCAAAGAACTGAACATCAAGCCGAGCGTATTCGAGAAGATGGATATTCACGTCCATTTGCCGGAAGGCGGTGTCCCCAAAGATGGGCCGTCGGCGGGCATTACGTTGGCATTGGCGCTGATCTCGGCGTTGACGGGTCGCAAAATCTATAGCAAAGTCGGCATGACGGGTGAGATCACCTTGCGCGGACGGGTGCTGCCCATCGGCGGGATCAAAGAAAAAGTGTTGGCGGCACAACGGGCGGGACTCAAGACCGTGATCTATCCGAAACAGAACGAGCGCGATCTGGTCGATATTCCAAAGACTGCGCTGCGTAAACTCAAGATGATCCCGGTCACTACGATGGAAGAAGTGATCGCGAACGCGCTGGAACCTGCCGAGCCGGTGGTGAGCAAACCGCGTGCGGCGCGTAAGGCAAAAGTCGCTGCGCCCGTAGTATCGGCATCACAACCGCCCGCCAACGGATCGCTGAGCGCGTAAGGCTGCCCTAATGACTACTGAGCGGCTCACTGTTATGCAAGCATCCGTGCAAGTGCTCGCTGAAACGCTGGTGGCGCTGGCAAATCACGCGGGCGGTACGCTGGTGCTACCATTGGAACGACGCACCACAAAGACGGTGCTCACCGATCGGGTGCTGCAAGCCGCGCTGCGCACTGATCCGCCGCTGATCCTGCCGATTCCGCAGCTTACGATGGTGAACGACGCACCCGCGCTGATCGTGACGGTGCCAGCCGGTTTACCCCATGTGTACGCTGTGGATGGGCGCTACCTGACGCGCGACGGCTCAGAGAATCGACCGCTGCCACCCCGTCAGCTGCGCCGCCTGATGCTGGAACGCGGCGAACTGAGCTATGAAGAACAAATCGTATCAGACGCCACGCTGGACGATTTGAACTGGGCGGCGATCGCGGATTATGCGGCGCGACTCGGCATGAGCGGTCAGCAGCCCGCGCATGACTTGGCACGCGATCTGATGATCCGGCGCGGCTGTATCACCTTGTGCGAAGGTGAATGGCGACCCACTAACGCCGGACTGCTGCTGTTCGGCCACGATCCGCAGCGTTTTGTGCGCGGCGCAACGATTACGGCGGTACGCTTTGCGGGCGTCACGATGGGTGATCAATTCACGCGCGCGGACATTGGCGGCACGCTGCCCGATCAGATTCGCCGCGCCGAAACATTCCTGCGCGATTACCTGCGGAAAGGCGTACAGTTAGGCGCATCCATGGCGCGTGCCGAACAGTTCGAGTATCCAATGGAAGCCGCCCGTGAAGTGGTGGTCAACGCGGTGGCGCATCGTGATTACAGCGTGCAAGGAGATGAGGTGCGCCTGTTCATCTTTGCCGATCGGCTGGAAGTGACCAGCCCTGGCAAGCTGGCGGGTCCCGTCACGATCGAGAACATGGCACAAGAGCGTTTTTCACGTAATGCGATCATCGTGCAGGTGCTCTCCGATATGGGCTTCATTGAGCGGCTCGGCTACGGTATCGATCGGATTTTCTCGCTGATGCACGCGCATGATTTGCCCGCGCCGGACTTTGCCGAGACGGGCGGTGGCTTCCGCGTGACGCTGCACAATACGCCGGAACTGATGGTAGCCGCGCCTGCCGACTCACTGGCCGCAGCGTTGGCGTTGAATCCACGTCAGCAAGCGGCCTTCGACTTTCTGGCGACTCATCCGCGCATCACCAACAAAGATTTGCAGGAAGTATTCCCGGAAGTTCACTCTGAGACGCTGCGCCGCGATCTGGCCGATCTGGTGGCGAAACAATTGCTAATCAAGCTCGGGGAAAAGCGCGGCTCGTATTATGTTCGCAGCGCGGGTAAAGCGTCCAGCTTTTAGCAGATAGCAAATTGAATATATAAATACTCAGTTCTCACCATTACCATATTAAAAATCATGCCAAATCCTGACATCGTTGTAATACACTTCGCTCCCAACTATAGTAATAGAACCTTCCTCTATCGTAATTTCATCACAGTTTACAATTTCAAAGGTTGCATTAGGCGGCATAGGGTAAATTTCGCCGTAAGGCTCAATGTAAAAATCAATCTGAATAGGGTAGTTATTAGTGATGGGAATTCCCTTTTCAGTGCGAGGTGCGCGTTCAACCGTATTTAATTTGAAGATACCTGCATCAACAAGTAGGGCGTCAATCTTTTCCGTTAAAACTACATGCTCAGGATTGAGTTGAACAAAGGGTTCATTCGTTGCGATTATCAGCACACCCTCTGCAAACGATTCGATGTGGGAAGGCGCTGTTAAAGTCGGCATTTGTTGAAACGGTACACACAGATAGGTCACCCAACCAATTTCAGGATGTCTGTTATCTCTTTCAGATTTCATCCACCGCAACTTATCTGGCCGTGCAACAGCCCATAACGGTCGCACTGAAGTAACAATGCACTCCATAATATTCTTGAAGTGAGCAATACTTAATAGTTGATCGTCTGGATCAAGACCAGGCATTGATATTAGGAGCAAATTCGTGTATCGATCTGTATTAGGCCGCCCACATATCACTGTAATAAATACTTTGAAGCCCTGCACTGGAACACTTGACAAAGATAAATGGTAGCTATCATTTGGTGTCTCACGCGAGCCAACTTGTTTTAATATAAGCGCTTCAACGAGATCAGGGGTTACTGCACCTTCAAACTCTTTCCACTGAGCAAAAAGGGGGTCAATAGCTTTGAGGCAAGCGAGCAAATTGCTGATGTCGTTGGCACAGTCAGACAAGGTTTCTTGCCTTGCAGACCATTCAGCAGAAATAAGGTATTCTTCTTTGGGCATACATCCTCACTGCATCACAAGTGACCAGAGCTTACACATCAACCCTTTGATCGTCAAATGGTTCGATGGTACGGTTTGTGATGAATGTCAGCCATTACGACGATCGGCGGCACATCAGCACTAAAGATTTGCAAGCGCTGATTAGCGATGTACAATTTTTAAGGGAGCAATCAACATCATGAACCATCGTTTTATCGGCAAGACGGGTCTCAAAGTCAGCGATTTATGTTTCGGCGCGATGACTTTTGGCCGTGAAGCCACCGAAGCCGACAGCCACCATATGCTCGATCGCTTTGTCGAGGCGGGTGGTGATTTTATCGATACCGCCGATGTGTATACGCAGGGCGTCTCGGAGCAAATCGTCGGGCGTTGGCTCAAAACCAAACAGCGCGACGACGTGATCATCGCCACCAAAGTACGCTTCCCGATGGGTGACGGCGTGAATAATGTTGGGCTGAGCCGCAAGCATATTCTGAGCGGCGTCGAGGCCAGCTTAAAGCGCTTGGACACCGATTACATCGACCTATATCAAGTCCACTGTTGGGACGCCGCGACCCCGCTTGAGGAGACGCTCAGCACGTTGGATATGCTGGTCAAGAGCGGCAAAGTGCGCTACGTTGGCGCGAGCAATTTCACAGGCTGGCAGCTTCAACGCGCGCTCGATTTGAGTCGCCAGCATGGTTGGGAAGGCTTCACCTGCTTGCAACCGCAGTACAATCTGCTGTGCCGTTCGACGGAATGGGAAGTGCTGCCCGTGTGCGTGGATGAGGGACTTGGCGTGATCCCGTGGAGTCCCTTACGCGGTGGCTGGCTCAGCGGAAAGTTCCGGCGGGGCATGAGCGCGCCACCCGAAAATACGCGCATCAAAGAAGCTGAAGAAAAAGGGTGGGGCGAAAGCTGGAGCAACTACAACAACGAGTCCACCTGGTGCACGCTGGATGCTTTGTTCGCCGTGGCGGATGATTCCGGCAAAACGCCCGCGCAGGTCGCGATCAACTGGCTGCTGCAAATGCCAGGCGTCACTGCCCCAATCATCGGCGCGCGTAATATGGAGCAACTGGAAGCGAACCTGGGCGCGTCGGGTTGGAATCTGACAGCAGATCAGGTGGCAAAGTTGAATCAAGCCAGTGAGCCGCCGCGTACTTATCCGTATGATTTCATCGCTGACGCACAGAAACGGCGTTAGCGAGTGCGGTTCATTCGTTCGTTGTTTTTTGCGGCGTGGTTGATCCTGGCATTCGGCGCGTGCGCATTGGCCGCACCGCCGCTGCCGACCGCAACACCCGTACCGCCAACGCTCACCAGCACGCTGTCGGACACCGCGACGTTTTCCCCGCCGACAGCGACCGCCTCAATTGTGCCGAGCGCGACCGTTTCGCCAACGCTGACGCCCCTTCCGAGTGCCACAGCGACGATCACGCTGACCAGCTTACCGACTGCGACGCCGTGGCCGACCGTCGGCTTTGTGGGCGATCAACTGGCGCGCGTCGATCTGCCCAAAACGGTCACCGACGCGATCGGCAAAACGTGGCTGGCCTTCATCAACGTCAGCGATGCCCTTCCGCCCGGCACGCCCGGTACGGCGGTCGCCGCCAGCAACAAAGAGACGGTGTACCTCGTTTCACCGGATGGCAATACGCGCTTGAAAGTGATCGATCTGCCGTCTTCAACCGATCGGCGCGTGTATTGGTCACCGAATGGCGCGTACATGGCGTACTTTCTGGCGGAAGGCAGCGCGCCCGGCTTGTATCTGCTGGATTTGCAAAACCGGGCGACCAGCCGCTTGTTCGCCATGCCGGATTTAGTGCCGCGCGGCTTTCAGATTGAGCCGGGATGGTCACCCGATAGCAAGCAGCTCACCGTTGCGCTGACGACGGCCTACAGCGTCAACCTTTTCAGCCTGAGCACGGACGGTACAGGCTTCCGCAATGTGAGTGAGAGCGAGTCGTTCGATTTGTGGCCGGTCTGGTCACCGGACGGCGCATATCTGGCGTTCATCTCGGATCGCGCTAAGTGTCCCTCATGGACGCCAAACGCTGCGGGAAGCTGTTATGCACCGAATGCCTTACTGCCAACGGGCGGCAGCCTGTATCTCATGGACGCCACGACGCATCAAATCCGCTTGCTGGCCGATCGGTTGATCAGCAGCCCGCCGCGCTGGATCAGTCCGACGCGCATAGGCTTCACGGTGAGCGATGTGGTGAGCGATACGAGTGCCACTAACGCCCAAAGCACCGCCGATCCGAGCAAAAGCGGATCGCAGTTGTGGTGGGTTGATCTGCGTGGCGGCGATGCACATCAGGTGACCGGACTTAACAGCGCAACGGCGCAAGCCTTACGCGAGAGCTGGTCACCGGACGGCCACTTTGTAATCTATCAGGAAGCAGACGCCTCGACGCGCCTTGTGCTCCGTGATGAGTCGGGCACTGAGATCGGGCACGCCACCCAAAACTTCCCGCGCTATTCGTTTGCGGCGGCTTGGTCACCGGACTCCAAACGCGTGGTAATCGGCGGTCACAACGGGCAGTGCCCCTATGGAATGCTGGTCGCCGATACGACGCTCAAACTGCTGTTGAACGCGTCGCCTAACCCTGGCATGTGCGATCCGATCTGGTCACCGGATGGTAAATACATCGCGTTCAGCGGGATCACCGCCAGCAGTGGCAGCGGTGGCGCACGTGATGGCCGTTTCGATTTGTACGTGGCCGAAACGAGCGGTTACGGGGTACGCAACCTGACCGGCAAGCTCGGCGGTCAGATTCGCTTTTCGGGTTGGATCAAGGGATCGTCGTGATCAAGCTGTAGGGCAAAATCTAGTTTTGCGTAGATAGGAATTCTTGAATTGCTTTTAACCTTTGTAAATCGGTTGGATTCAAGATAAGCGCTTGTTTATATGCCTCAATTGCGTGTATAAAATCACCTTTTGCGGCATATGCGGTCCCGATTTTATCATACCAACCCCACCATGGGTCAGAATCTGAATCGTTTTCAAGAGCTTTCTTGAAATCTTCAATCGCCTTATCAAAATTACCGATAGCAATATACACATCAGCCCTATAATCATAGTTGTAATCACTGGGTTTCAAGCGAATAGCTGCTGTAAAATCAGTTAATGTCCCTTCATAGTCATTATATTTTTGACGTAAACCTCCGCGACAATAAAAATCACTGTCATTATCAGGCTCGAGACGAATAGCTGCTGCAAAATCAGCTAATGCCCCTTCATAGTCGTCCAATTTATCACGTACGGAAGCACGTTTTCTATACGCGTCAGCCAGCGTAGGGTCAAGATGGGTTGCTTCTGTACAATCAATCAAGGCATTATTATAATCACTTTGTCTGTAAAAAGCTGATGCACGTCCTGTATACGCCTCGGCCAGCGTGGGGTCGAGACGGATTGCTTCCGAATAATCAGCCAACGCACCTTCTACATCATCAGTGGAAGTCCATCGGATGAATGCACGTGCCACATAATCTGCCGAGTTGTGAGGTTGATTGTCCAAAATAAAACTGTAAATCGCCCTGCTTACGACACTTGCGCTTGCTGAAAATATTCCGGTGATCGAATAGGCATTTGGATGACGAAGCGCGTACCGCCTTCTGGTGGAAATTCAACGCTGATCATGCCGCCGTGCATTTCGACAATTTCCTGGCTAACGTACAAGCCTAATCCCATGCCGCCCAGGTGACCGTTGCCATGCGCCTGATAGAAACGCTCGAATATTTTATCGCGCCGATTTTCGGGAATGCCAAGCCCGTGATCAGCCACACGAATGCTCGCAACATTCGCGTCGGTCACCCTTACGTCCACATCAATCGAGCCACCGTCAGGGCTATACTTGATGGCATTATCCAGCAAGTTGATCAAGACCTGTTCTAAGCGATCAGGGTCTGCCAGGGTCGTTATTTCTACAGAGGCATTGACCTTAATCGTATGGTGCTGCGTGAGCGTCTGCATCATCGCGCTTGTACTGCTGACGAGCTGCGCCAGATCGATTTGTTGAAGTTCCAAGGTCAGCCGACGTGACTCCAGCCGGGAAACATCCAGCAGTTGATTCAGCAGGCGCTTGAGCTTACTCGCCTGATCGTCCAGCACGGTCAGCGATTGCTCCAATTGGGCTGGCTCAATCGTGCCCTGCTTACTTAACCGCCGTTTCAGCAGCTGAACAAATCCGTGAAGCGCCGTTAATGGCGTTCTCAATTCGTGCGCGGCAACCGATAAAAAGGTGTCGCGATCTTTGACGGCTTGCTGCGCAGTCTGATAAAGCCGTGCGTTATCCAAAGCAGTCGCAATACGCCATGCCACGTCCTTCATCATGATCACATCATCGGTCGTGTACTGGCGATTCGATCGGTTCAATGCCACATCGAGCACCCCGATCGTCTGCTGCCGCGCTACTAAAGGGAGCTTCATATAGGCTCGAAAACTGGTGCCATGAACGTGTTCAAACAGCAGATCACTCGCGTGAGACTGGTCAACATTCAGCGCCGCTTCAGAGTTTTCCAGCAGCGGCGACTCGTAACTGAGCATGTTTTGCAGCACCGCCCGATTGTCTTCATCAGCCCCATCTGCTGCGGTGCGCCGAATGGAGCCGTTCTCCTCAAGGATATGAATACTGCACAGATCAGCGACAGACGACACAATACACTGGACAGCACTATCGCAGATAGTCTGCACATCCAAAGAAGCGGAAATGGTGTTATTTAACGCGGCCAGGAAGCGCAGCCGATATTCGGCACGCCACAGATCGGACACATCGTGCGTAACATCCAGCACGGTCGCAACATTGCCGTGCATATCGTATTCAGGAACTAAGCGGGCTTGATAATAACGAAGCTCGTCGAGCGATGGAGAGGAAAACTCGATAATCTTTTCCTTGCCAGTGCTGAATACGGCTTCCAGACTGCTATCCCATAACTGGCAATATGCATCAGGCATGTTCAGGTCACGATTTGTTTTGCCGAGAAAATAATCGGGCAGGTGACCAGTGGATTGCGTAATAGCAGAATTGATGTACAGATGGCGGTACTGCCTGTCAAAGCGAGCGATAATGTCAGGCGAGTTTTCAACCAACGTCTGAAATTCTTGTTTACTCTGGTAGAGCGCTTCTTCAAAGCGTTTGCGTTCGGTGATGTCCGTCAGAATGCCGCAAACGCCGTATAGAGTACCGTGAACCGTGTACAGCGGAAATTTCACGGAAATATAAGTACGGATGCCGTCAGTCTGGGGCACAATCTCCTCAAACTCGGCAGCTTTACCACTTTCGAGTACAACGCGATCATTGGCCAGCCAGCGAGCCACTATGTCGGCGGAGAAAAAATCGTGACCAGTTTCCCCCTTGACCATATTGCGATCAAGACCAAACAAGCGCTCATACTCACGGTTGGTCAGCAAATAGCGCGCTTCACTATCTCGCACATAAATCGCAGCAGCGGAGTTATCGATTACGGCTTGTACAAGCGCCTGATTTTCCTTGAGCATGTTTTGAATGCGCGTATGTTCAATGGCAGCACGTACTGCACTTTGCAGCTTTTCAGCAGTGAGCGTATTCTTGACGAGATAATCCTGAACGCCCTTCTGCATGGCCGTCACAGCGACGCTTTCACTGCCTTGGCCCGTCAACATGATAATTGCTACGATTGAATCATTGCGTGGGGCTATCTCCTGTAAAATTTCCAGCCCACTCATATCCGGCAGGTTGTAATCGATAAGAATACAGCCCGCTTGCTCCGCTTGCCATAGCTCGATACCCTGCTTGCCATTCACCGCTTCGAGCAATGTATAGTCGCACAAAGGATCGTGTGCTAAATAGCGCCTTATTTGCTCCCGATCTTCTGGGCTGTCTTCAATAACGACAACAGTGCAAGTTTGACGCATATTATCTTTCCAAGTCCTCTAGGAATATCACGGACTTCAGCCAATAGCGGCTGAAAGATTCTATGATCTGCATAAACTCTATGAAATTGACGGGCTTCACAATATAGCTATTGGCACCGTTTTGATAACAGGTTTCAATATCTTTGGGGTTAGAAGATGTCGTCAGCACAACGACAGGGATTGTTCTTAGCTTAGCATCGTTTTTTATCTGTTCCAGAACATCTCGTCCATCAGTTCCCGGCAAGTTCAAATCCAACAGAATAATAGACGGACGGGTAACCGTCTCAAGCTCAGTATATTTGCCGAGTTTGTAGAGATAATTCAAGGCATCGTCGCCATGCACCGTTCGTGAAACTTCGCACTGCGCCTTGGCTTTACGCAAAGCGCGAGTCGTCGCTTCATAATCTTCGTCGCTATCTTCAACGATCAGCAGGTTTGGCAGTTGTTTAGTCATGATAAGGGGGCAGCTTCCGTCGGCGCTGGTGATAGTGTAAAATAAAACGTTGTACCTTCACCATAGACGGACTCGACCCAAATCCTGCCACCATGCCGCTCCACGATCTTTTTAACGATGGTCAGCCCTGAACCTGTGCCGCCGCCAAACTCATCGCGTCCATGCAAGCGCTTGAAAATGAGGAATATCGTGTCCAGGTGTTTTTCTTGTATGCCGATGCCGTTATCGCGCACATAAAAAGTAATCGGCTGGTGCGGCTCGTCCACATAGCCAACTTCAATCCATTTGTCGGCTTTATCATTGTACTTGAAAGCGTTCGTGATCAGATTGTTAAAAACTTCGGCCACATGTACCCGGTCACACCAGAGCGTCGGTAAGCGTCGTGGGATGCGCAGTGCTATGCGGATTTCCTGGATACGTACGCTCAACATATCGATCACCTGGGCGAGCACGTCGTTCAGGTCCACATCGCCCATCGATAAATCTACCCGGCCAACACGCGAAAAGTGCAGCAGCGAGTTAATCAGGTCTTCCATACGCTGCGTCAGCCTGACCATCGTTTGCAGCTTATTCACGCCGTCCGCATCGAGTTTGTCCGCGTAATCTTCCATCAGAAAGCTGGCGTAATTATGCAAGCCGCGCAAAGGCTCCTTCAGGTCGTGCGAGGCAATGTGCGCGAAGGCGTCCAATTCGCTATTGCTGCGTTCCAGTTTGGCATTCATCTGTGCCAGTGCGTTCACGTTACGCAGAATAAGGTTGACAATTGCTTCGCGGAATTCTTCTACCGTCTCGATTTCGCAGCCTAGCCACGGCAGCGAGTGACCTTCTTTTATTTGCTGCCATAGATCGAAGGATTTTCGGGGCAGCAATCGAAGCCCACTTTCGTCGGCAATAACGGATTTCTCAGGGTTGCCACTCCATTTAACGACTTGAAGCACTTCAGGCCGGAACCATAAAATGTAGTGCTTCTGAGATTGTGAAAATGCTGCTGACAATAAACCGCTCGCAGTATCTTTGAAATGGTGAGCGGGTGAATAGTGCACCGACAGCTCATCGGTTTGGAAAATAGGATGATCGACATTGGCATTGAGCCATTCGAGAATGCCTTGCACCTGCGACGCATCAGGCGTACTGCCGATGAGGGTCACATCACCATCAAAGCACAGTGCCACGCCTTGTGCCCCTGCCAGATCAATCAGGCGCGTATCGAGCTTAATCAGTTCATCGATAAAGTTCTGATTACCAGTAGTATGTTCTATATATTGTACAAGAAGCGATTTAAGATACAGCTCGTAGCCGGAATCTTCTCGACTCTGTATGTTGACGAGATTCAGCGAGAAAATCTGCGCCAGGAATTCGCAGGCAATACGGACAGTATACGGCAAATAGCGCGGAGCATAGTGGTGGCAGGCAATCAAGCCCCACAAATTTCCGTATTTAACGATCGAAATAGACATTGACGCGCTCACGCCCATATTTTTCAGATATTCAATGTGAATGGGCGAAACGCTGCGCAGCACGGAGTAACTCAGATTGAGCGGGCCGCCCGTCACAGGGTTATCGACTGGCAGAATGTCGCTTGGTTGGTAATTGACATCCGCAATCAATCGCAGCCAATTCAGAATATAGAGCCGTCGAGCCTGCCGAGGAATGTCTGACGCGGGATAATGCAAGCCCAGGTAAGACTCAATTCCTTCCGTTTTATCTTCAGCAATAACCTCACCGTTGCCCTCACTATCGAACTGATACACCAGGACGCGATCAAAGCCTGTGATACGCCGAACCTCAACCGCGATATTTCGTGACATATCCAACAGCGTTTCTGCCTGTTGCAACTTGAAGATGGCCGTCCGCATGACCGAATAGAAATCCGCAAATGGGTAATCGGGACGCGCCGTAACCCGTTCCAATTCCAAAATAAAGACGCCATCGATCGCGTGAATAATGCCATCGAACTCTTGAATTTCGCCTCGCACCGGAATTTGAAATTTAAGGGGCTGCGTATATTTCAAACTGTCGGCCACCAGATGCTTGTTGATCTGTTCCAGGCTGAAGCCGTCAATGAGCACGCTGATCGGATGTTGAAGCAAATTCTGAATGGGGACGCCGACAATTGCATCTGAGTTATTGCTCACCTGCAAAATAGTCAGATCGGTTTCTCGCAAGACCAGCAGCAAACCATGCGACTGAATACGCCCTGGAATATGAATAGGCTCTCTGTCACAGTTGGTCAGATCGACAGGTTCATTTGTCGCGAAAGTCTCTGATGTCGCAGGTTGATCTGTCACTGTGCGATTGCTTCCGTTAACCACTGCTCGATCTTCACGAAGGTATCGCACGCAGCGCCTATAACGATTTCAGGAATGACTTCAGGATCAGCGCCGTTTTCCGCGTATTCGGTCGCAATGGAACAAAAGGATTTCCACATCGGCCCGACCTGAGCGCCGTAGCTGCTGAAGAAGGCGATTCCGTGGATTGCCGTGAAGCCTAAAGTTTGTTCGACATGTCGCCTGATGAGCTGCCCGCCTAGCGTTGCGCCTTCCAATACATACATGCAGCCTAATGCTTGCGCGGCATTTGACAATTGGGGCATATTTTGGCAGACCGTCAGCGCGTCTGTATCCTCAATCCCCAACACGCGCAGATCATCTTGCAGCCAGGACGCTTTACGCCGCCCCGCCATATTCAAATCAAGTATTTGTAGGTCGGGTATTTGAGCGAGAGATTGCTCGATAGGGCTATAAAAGCCTAAAAACCGGCTTAATAACTGACAATATGCTTCTGGCGATGTAATACGGTTGAATATATCCAGCTTATGATCTAGCTTGTCGTGGTAGATTTTCGTTTGCTGTTTTAACGCTGCGAAAAGCATATGGAGTTATCTCGTGCTAAACTCATATACAGCGTAACGCCTATGTAAGTTTTGTGCAAATTCTATGTTTCGTTTGGGTCTCCGCTTAACTGAAACCTTCTTCGCAGCCAGCGCTGATATTGCTTGTTCGTTTTTTAATTTCCCGCCGCCCTGCCACGTCCTGAAACCCGCGCCCCACCCAAAAGTGTCGGTGCGTGAACCTACAAGGAGGGAGGGATTCAGGGTGGGGAATTGATAATGTCAGGGCAATTGCATCTAAATTCCGAGGACTTTAAGCAGATAGGCTTCGCTCCAGGCAGCTTTGAGGCGTTTGCCTTTTAAGCCCTGTTTGGTGGACGTTTCTTGCTTAAGCAGATTAAGGGCAATAT